>Ga0209489_107981_pt1 | contig 15061 bp, 9 predicted proteins | sample SiratrowhiteBW_FD_187527 | JGI IMG/M metagenome (GOLD analysis project Ga0209489, IMG submission 187527) | Root nodule microbial communities of legume samples collected from California, USA - Siratro white BW (SPAdes) (version 2) | ecosystem: Host-associated > Plants > Roots > Nodule | place: USA... | reverse complement strand
AAAAAAAAAAAAAAAAAAAAACCCTTCAAAATTTCAAAATGTGAGAGGGATAAAAAATTTCATGCCACTATTAAGAGTTTTATTATTGTTAAAATTTAAATGAATGTCCTTTGAAAAAATACAAAATCTTGGTACATATTTAATATTAGTGTGGATATTGATTTGGAATTATTTGAATGTAGGTTACGAATATTTTTAAATTTTGAATTAGAAAATATAAAAAATAAACAAAGAAATTTGAAAGTCTTTCTACTTTATATCTAAATAAATTCGTTGACTTTCGACCTTTTGGGACTACATCGTGGCTGCCACTTTCTATCCATAACAAAGATAACATGAAGTTTTGAGATTTGATGTAAATAAAAAATCATAAAGACCAATTCAAGTCTTCAATAAAAACGATATACGAATGTGTGTTTTAGTGATAATCTGTGTTTGATTGATGCAAAAGGCATAAATTCTATATTAATAGTTGTATGTAATTATCTTTTCAAATAAAAACTAACATGAGAGATATCAATAGGAACAAGAAGAGAGAAAGAAAAAAAAAAATTAAAGAAGACCCAAATTTTTCATTCAAGATTTTAATTGATTCTCTAAGCTAGTTCAATTTGATATTCCAAGACAAATTGCATGTTGTGATCATAATGAAAAATGTACAAATTGTATCATGTTCTAGTAACAAAGCTTAAAAACTTTCTAACAAAATATTATGTTTAAAACTCAATATAATAAAAAATAAAATTTAAAAAAAAACATATGAAAGATAAAAGAATTATTTCATTTAGTGTATTCTTATTCCCAAAAGTCTTCATAAACAAGTTTTTTTTTAAAAAAAAAAAATAACTTCAATTTAGTTTTTTTTTTTCTATCAAAAGATGGAAGTTCAGTTTAATTATTTCACATCACCACTGTCTTAAATCCCCAAATAATAACATTAATTTACAGCACTCCAAATACTATTAAAATAATTAAAAAGTCATAAAAAAATGTCGAATTCGACTAAAAATCATTAATAAACTTGTAATAAGAGAAAAATTATCTCTAAATAATACAAAAATAAGAAATTCGATACATTTTTTCCACATGAGAAACCCTTAGTTTATTGCTAGCATGATCATTTAACATCAGTTCTGGAAAGAATTCTACATTAGTTTTAGAAATACCATTCAACATCAGTTTGAAAAGAATTCTACATTAGTTTTAATAGAAATATCATTGAAAGTTACATGTTTCAACATCATTAAATTATCATGTATATATTGAATATGAAGCCCATTTTCTTTGTTAGTTATAAAGTCTTAATCAATATTAAAATTACATATTCTATCAGTTTTCACTATAATCAGTGTGGAAAGTGAGTATTTTTAGTATATTCTTTATTTTGCTATAATTCTTAACTTGAAATGGCAAAATCATTCCCAAACACACTATAATGTAGTTTAAATTTCAAAATATTTATAAATAAATATTAAAACGTCAATTTTAATTGTTGCATTAAAATTCAAACCGGAAACTGATGCTCACTCGTCAATTAAATATAAAATAATTGTAATCCCTCGTATAATAAATAAGTTAAAAATAATTTAATGGTGTGAATTTCTAACAAAATTTGATAGATTGTTATTTATTCTTTTAGCGCAAACTAAAGATAAGGGTAGAAAATAGAATAAGAAAGGGTTGAATTATATTTTAATAATTTGTTAAAAATTTTAATAAATATCGATTAATAATAATTTAGACTATAGTTTTATAGAATAAACGATTTGTCAATAATTTTTTTAATATAGATTACATCTAATGAGATATATCAAAGATAATTTTTTGTTTAATAGATTCACTTATCTCAAACTTAACTTTTTTTTTTATAATGAATCTCCCTCTTATATTAACACATATGAAGTTAACATAAGTCAAAAGAAAAATATACATTATATTTTATACTGTTTCATTTGATGCAACTAACTACAACCAATTCTCAATTAATAGATTGAGATTCATTAAGTAGATTAATATTGTGAAATACAAATAAATATTTTTTTTTGGCTTAAGCACTCATGGCTACCCCTTTGAGTATTCTTTGGAAATGTAGTCATTCTTGACTAACTCATTCGGTATTGTTTAAGCTTATAGTCACTCTTACCTAATATCTTGATATCTTGATATCTTGAGTATTATTTGTGTTCATAGTCACTCTTGACTAACCCCTGAAGTATTGTTTGGATCGTAACCACTCATGGCTAAAATGAGCATTGTTTGAATTACATTCACTCCTGGTTAAAACTGAGTATTATTTTAGCGCAATCGCTCCTGGCTAATGAGTATTTTATTAACGTAATCACTCTTAACTAAAATGAGTATTTTTTGAAACATAACCACTATTGGCTATAAAATAGAGATTTCTTTAGACACGGATACTTTTGGTTAAAACCGAATATTCCTTGGACACAAACACTCCTAGCTAATAACCAAGTATTCTTTTCCAAGCAACCACTCTTAACTAAGATAATTAAATTATCTAATTAGTGATTCACAAATTACAAGATGCTCACTAGACAGGAATATTATCTGTCGATGTATAGAAAGTTTATGCACTCTCTTCTATTTTTCTAATTGAACACAAATAGTATTCTATATAAAGCTTTCTAAGATGCATACATTTGAACATCCTTTTAGAACTATGCAACAAGGTCTCTCAATTTCTTCTCATTGATGAATGACTTTAAATAGGTTTTGAATAATATAATTGTTTCTAGTCATTGAACAATTTCAGCTCACTTGAATGTCATTCTTGTTTTGATAATTGTCTTACAAACAAAATATGACAATATTATATTCTTAATTGTTTTCGATACTTAATTAAAATTATAGGTGTTGGAATTTTTTTTCTGACAATAATAATGAAAACTTTTCAAACAATTACATTCATAACATATTATCAATCTTAAGTTTCAATATCAATATTTAACTTATTTTCAACTCACTAAGTCTTAAAAGAACGAACAACACTAGATTTCTCATATTATTTGTATCTCGGTGTCTACTTGCATTCTTAGTTTGTTATGCTGCTCTAATTATCTATTTCATCATTATCAATACAAATATCTTCTCAAGGTTTGATCTTTTTCTAAACCAAAAACTATATAAATTACTTAATACTATTTTTAAAAAACTTTTGGATAAAAAAATAACTAAACCAATTATCACAGGTTGTGAAAAGAAGTAACAAGGTTTACTTCTTCTTTCTTTTTAAAGCGATTTAAGCATAATCAAAATTGTTACAACAATTTATGAGACACTTGGGCATGACCAAGTTCAAAAGCAAAATATTATACTTAATTGAATCACTTTCATATCATAAGTATTAAGTTAGAACACTAAACTGAAATAATATATGTGATAGTAATATGGATAAGAGTGAGGACCACGTCCTAAATAAATGGTGACACTAATGACAATGTAAGTGACACCAAAGGTATTAGATTTATAAAGAAAAAAAAGTTACAACAACGCAAAAGATAGAAAAGGTTTATGAGAAAAAAAATCATCATAAAAAGACAATGAGAATTCTAACGTTTCAAATAAGAAAAAAAGAGTTGTCAAATAAAATAATTGAACTTAATTATGTATTCTAAGGTCGCGAGAAAAAAGAATTCATCATGTGATTTAAACAAAAACATCTTTTTAAATAAGTTGTATAATAACTATTTTAGAAAAACCTATTCAACCTATTAAGAATCAATGTTAATAGGAAGTTCATGTTAGAATATTATTATTATGGAATCAAATCAAATCAGTAAAATATCAGAGATAATAAAGAGAATAGAGAATATCAGAGAGATAATCAAGAGAATAGAGAATATTAGAGAATATCAGTAAGAATATTAGAGAGATAATCAAAGGAGTATCAAAGAAATAAATCAGTAAAATATCAAAGACAATAAAGGGAGTATTAGAGAATATGAGTAGAATATCAGAGAATATCAAATGTATTTATTTAGAATAATTTCCATATTTAGTTTCTTAGAATTTTATATTATGTGAGCTATTGTAAACAAAGAGATATGCGTTCAATAAAAAAACATTCTCCCATGTTATCATATTCTTTGTTCTCTTTTGTTCATAGTTATCATATCCTTGTCCAACCTTTCTTAACCTTCGATACCATCGTAAGATTGTATCAGAGCGGTGTTAGATCCTGGAAACTTAAAAATCAACATCATTGTTCCATTACCCCTCATAGCCGAAAAATACGAAAAACCAAAAATGTCATTTTCAGATGATAGAAATTAGCAACAACATGAATCAAAACTAGAATAACTCCTCAACCATTACTGATGAGCTAACTTTGCAAATTGCAAATATGCTTCGTAATGGCCTAGGGATTCAGCAAACACAATCCAATCTTGACAATTTGTCAATTGATTTCAAATTAAATGGAGACAATTATCCATTGTGGGCAACACTCATGAAGAAAGCTATCAGTGGCAGAGGAAAGAAGAGTCATCTGACAGGTATACCTCCAGCACCAAAAGAGATAGAACCAGCATATGAAAAATGGGAACAGGCAGACCAAACTGTCTTCACCTGGATAATTCAGAATATTGAGATTAGTTTGATAAACAATGTTTTCTAGTTCCCAACCGCCAAGGCTTTATGGGAGGGATTGGCTACTACCTATGGAAGCGGCACAGATCCGATGCAAATCATAGATTTGCACCGAAAAACAAACACACAAAAACAGGGAAAGGATACCTTAGAGGATTTCTGGAACAAATTACAAGCTATATGGATGGCGATTGACAAAAAACAACTGAACTCTATGAAATGCTCAGATGATATTGCAACCTTCAACAAAATTAAATAAGAACAGAGACTATATCAGTTCTTCACAGGGATAGATGAAAAATTTGAAGTCATCAGAGAGATTTTTCGATGTAAGAGAAGACCCCTTCGCCTATGCTACTGTCCGAAGGGAGGTGACCCGACTCCAAATTCTAAAGCCTACCACCAGTAGCGAAGAAAACACATCATTAGGGGAGGTCGGAATCAGCTTAACTGCAAGAAATAGACCACCAGAACAGGAACATGGATGGAGTCGCCCAGAAACTGTCGGACGACGTCCATCACAACGAGACAAGGAAGACAAAAGCCACCTCCACTGTACTCATTGCGGAATGAAGAAACACACCAAGGAGACTTGCTTCAAAATCGTGGGATATCCTGAATGGTGGGAAGATTTTAAACAAAACAATCGCAAGGCTGCCACCGTGGTGGGCATCCCCCAAACCACTAGTAACTGTAATGGTGACACTAGAAGAGAGGAAGAAGCAAAACCGCAAGTCATTCATGGAAGAGCCGTAGTCACTCATGGAGGTAAAAGAAGAGAGGAGGATATCAGCCCAGAAAAATCTGATCAGTGGATTTTTGATTTGTGGGGCAACTGACACCATGACCCATGATCATCATTTATTTTAACAATCTCTCCACACCTGTTAAAACTCATATTGAGATAGCCAGTGGAGAATTAGTTGCGGTCCAAGAAGAGGGCTCAATTGTTGTTTCAAAAGAATTAAAATTAGAAAATTGTCTCTATGCTCCTGCACTATCATCAAAATTACTTTCCATAAGCCAAGTTACAAAGGAATTGAATAGTGTGGTTCTCATGTTTCCTACTTTTTGCCTTTTACAGGACATTCTTACGAAGGAGATCATTGGGCATGGTACTGAACGCGGAGGTCTTTACTACGTTGATGAGGTTGCTCACAAGGGACATGCCATGCTTGCTCACGGAACAGTTACAAGGCAACTCTGGTTATGACATAGACGTTTGAGTCATCCTTCATTTGGGTATCTTAAGATTTTATTTCCTAGTTTATTTACTAGTAACACTGAGCCCATCAAATGTGAAACTTGTATACGGGCAAAGAATCATAGAGTTACTTTTTCTCTCAACAATAATAGAGTCAATTCTGCTTTTTCATTAATACATTGTGATGTGTGGGGTCCAGCTCTTAATTCCCACAATAATCAATTTCAGTATTTTTTGTTATTTGTGGACGATTTCTCTCGCATGACGTGGGTATATTTTCTTAAACATAAATCTGAAGTACCCGATAAGTTCTATGCATTCTATCAAATGATTCACACTCATTTTGGCAAGAAAATCCAAGTACTTAGATCAGATAATGGTGAAGAGTTTGTTAACAAATCAATGCAAGAGTTTTTCAAAGAAAATGGTTTAATTCATAAAACTTCCTGTCCAAACACACCCCAACATATTGGTGTAGCAGAACGAAAAAATCGTAAGCTACTAGAGATGACTCGGGCCATGATTTTTGATGCACAGGTTCGAACACGGTTTTGGCCCGAAGCTGTTGCTACCTCGGCCTATCTTTTGAACAGGTTACCCTCCCAGACCCTTAACCACAGAACACCCCTACAGATCCTAGCTACTCAGACTAATATCCCTCCTGTCCAAATGTTACCACCACGAGTTTTTGGGTGCTTTATGTTTGTTCATATTCCCAAAGCTAACAGAACCAAATTTGATCCATGTGCTGAGAAATGTGTCTTTGTTGGATATGCTACACATCAAAAGGGGTATCGATGTTACAACCCAATCACTCACCGTGTATATGTGACTATGGACTGTGATTTTTTATAATCAGAATATTTTTTTAGTAGCCAACTTAAAACTAGTGAACAACCAAGTTGGTTAAGTAACCTTAGTTGCCAAGAAACTGTTTCAAAAGAGCAAGTATATGGAGCCAACGAGCATCTCTCTGTCAATGTAGGAGGGACCAACACAACCAATGAGGATCCTTCTGAGAATGTCCAACAAGAGGTAAGTGATCTTCACTCTACTGAGTTGTCTCCTGTTATGAATGAAGTCACTAATAATGACAGGTTAGCACCAGAACCAGAGCCTTTCACACTTCCTATTGAGTTATCTCCTGTTATGAATGAAGTCACTAACAGTAACAGATTAGCACCAGAACCAGAGCCTTTCACACTTCCGCCAAGAAGAAATAGAGGGGTACCACCTAATCGCTATTCTCCAGAACATGTTTCTCGGAATTCCAGGTATCCTATGAAGATAACCAGAGAAGGAGTAACAGACATTGCAAGAGCTTTTCTTATTCCCAAAACAGTTCATGAAGCTAGTAAGAAGGGCAAATGGCAAGAAGCTATGAAAATAAAGAGTCTTGTACAACATGACAAAACCAAGCACGTTGAAGTGGACAGACACTCCATCAAGGAGAAGATTGAGATAACAGTATTGAGCTTCCGTTTGTAAAGTCAGAAGACCAGTTGGTAGACATTTTCACCAAAGTTTTTATAGGCAAAACATTTACCCATGTCCTCAGCAAGCTAAGTATTGGTGATCCCACTGCTCACCTTGAGGGAGAGTGTTAGAATATTATTATTATGGAAACAAATCAAATCAGTAGAATATCAGAGATAATCAAGAGAATATCAGTAAGAATATCAGAGAGATAATCAAAGGAGTATCAAAGAAACAAATCAGTAGAATATCAAAGATAATCAAGGAAGTATCAGAGAATATTACTAGAATATTAGATAATATCAAATGTATTTATTTAGAATAATTTTCATATTTAGTTTCCTATAATTTTATATTAAGTGAGCTATTGTGAACAAAGAGATACGCATTCAATAAAAAACCTTCTTCCATGTTATCATATTTTTTATTCTCTTTTGTTCATAGTTATCATATTCTTGTCCATTTCTTAACCCTTGATACCATCGCAAGAATTCCTACCTTAGTTATTATATCAATATTATAAAGAAAATTTAAAAAATATTACAAATTTGTTATTCCAAAATGATATAATAAAATACAATTTTTTTAATAACAATTTAATTTTAAACATTTATAAAAAAAAATTGTGTTAATCCTTGGTGATAAAGTGAATTAGAGTTTATGAACGTTGCAGAAATTATTGACGTATGTAACACATGCTTTTCTTTCTATTACCGACACGCCAAACTTATGAATGGACTCCACACATGTTTTATTTCTTTTTTTTAATTACTTTTTATAATTAATACAGCCAAATTTTTCTGCTAAGTTTGAATAACACGCAAATTTCAAAAATAAAATTGAATAAATAACAGACACGGAGATTTTTAAATAAAAAATCTACCGAATCTAATGATTATGAAGGGATGCACAAAGCTCAAAAAGGTTGCCCTAAATGTAATTATTCTTTCTCCTCTCTCCTAATATAAAAGAAGATATAACTTTATGATATTTAATTAAATCTTTTTGAAGATTCTTTTCATTTAATTGAGGACAGTTAGGTATGAATACAAAAATATTGTTTAATCTAAAGGGTAGTTTATAGGTATTGAATGTAAACCTATTTTGATAAAATCATATTATTAAAGCTCAAAGCAAAATAAAATTTAAATTCTATTTGGAACTGTAAAAAAGTTATAAGACGGAAGTAAGAAAAAAATAAATTAAGTTTATCTCATAAGTCAAAACCATCTTTATCACTTCAACTTTTGGACAAGTATGAAATAACTATTCTATAAATTGGTTCTAATTTTAATTTAGGAGAGAAGTTTAATTTATGTTAACTTCATATTTTCTATATAGTTAATATAATTTAATTTAAAATTATATTAATCACTATATTTTAAAATAAACTACTCTTTAATTTAAATTTAAAGTTGATAACATACTCATAATACCAATTTCACTCTCATAGGTTGTGTATGGCACATCAGTGTGAAATGAAGAAGGAAGGGAATATAGAAATGAGTTAATTTAGTAAAAGGACAAATTTCACCATCCAATTGATTTTTAGGGTTACTACACAGAATAATACGCAAATTTATAAAATAAGAATAAATACATTTTATTATTGACTTTATATACTATATTTCAATTGCGTGATATCTATAATATGTCAAACATTTCATATATTTAAGCAACTGTGCTATATTTTTGTTCTACCACTAAAAGAGGCTTGCAGAAAAGAATTGCAGGGTGAGTTCAACAAGGGAAATAATAACTTTTTATTATATGAAGGTTTCATGAATGTATTCAATAGGCACTCACCCCACCCACTTCATTCATGCACCTCCATTTTCACTCTTCCAAACCTATAGATCATTCTTATTAAGGACAATAAAGTTTTTTTCAAATGGTTATTTTGGGAATTAAAAAGTCTATGGAGGTGCAGGAAGAAGTCACATGTAACAAAGTTGGCCCATGGTTTTCCCAATGTTCAGTTCCTCAGAAAATATTGTTTGAAGTGTATTCTACTTTTCTCTTATCAAATGATTTTATATCTAATTAAAATCAATGTGAAATTTTCACCGCTCTCCTCGTCCCATTCACTTTGTGTTTCATTGAGTTTTTCTTCTCCTGTATTGTCTTTTCCGTGTGAATTTTCATGTTTTTGTTGATTCTTACCACCAACATTTTGTTTGTTTCTTTTTTCTTGTTGCTGATTCAGTAAAAACTCATTTTTACTTGTGAAAAGCATAATTTGATCCCCACAGATCCATAAAACAAGGACACATGAAAATACTCACATGTATAAAATCTTACAATTTTACAAATAAACTCTCTCAGATTTTTAACTAGTACGGTGACTTTAACCAATATATATAATTTAACATGTGATGTCGTGCCTGGTAAAATCAATAAAAAATTAATAAAGGGTTATTTGATTTTATTTTATTTTTCTGATATGGGTACAAGAAAAATCATTTTCTCTGTGACACCTTCCAAACCATGCATAATTGCATGTCTCATTTGGTTTTTACATATCACACATAAATTAATTATAATCGTTTTGATATTGACCGAGGTATGTATAGATTTATTTGACTTTATTTGGATTGAAAAATAACAAATGAAAAGTAGTAAGTGACTGAACTCGTTTTATCAAAGTTTAAACGACATAAAATTCAAAATTCAAATGAAAAGTGGTAAGTAAAAGAAAAATAAAAAGAAACTAAAAAAACACGCAAAATTTAAAAATATAAAAAATATAAGCCCTAACAGTTTTAAACGTATCTCACCTCACAATCACCCATGATACACTCCCTTTACTTAAGCCACTTTTATCTCACTCTGAACAAATGGAAAGTGGTAAGTGACAGAACTCGTTTTATCCAAGTTTAAACAGCACAAAATTCAAAATTCAAATGAAAAGTGGTAAGTGAAAGAAAAAAAAAAGAAACTAAAAAAACACACAAAATTCAAAAATATAAAAAATATAAACCCTAACAGTTTTAAACGTATCTCACCTCACAATCACTCATGATACACACCCTTTACTTAGATGTATCTCACCTCACAATCACCCATTATACACACTCTTTACTTAGATGTATCTCACCTCACAATCACCCATGATACACACCCTTTACTTAAGCCACTTTTCTCTCACTCTCAATAAATGAAAAGTGGTAAGTGACAGAACTCGTTTTATCAAGGTTTAAACGGCACAAAATTCAAAATTCAAATGAAAAGTGGTAAGTGAAAGAAAAATAAAAAGAAACTAAAAAAACATGTAAAATTCAAAAATATAAAAAATATAAACCCTAACAGTTTTAAACGTATCTCACCTCACAATCACCCATGATACACTTCCTTTACTTAAGCCACTTTTCTCTCACTCTCAACAAATGGAAAGTAGTAAGTGACAGAACTCGTTTTATCAAGGTTTAAACAGCACAAAATTCAAAATTCAAATGAAAAGTGGTAAGTGAAAGAAAAATAAAAAGAAACTAAAAAAACACACAAAATTCAAAAATATAAAAAATATAAACCCTAACAGTTTTAAATAGATCTCACCTCACAATCACTCATAATACACTCTCTTTTCTTCAGTCACTTTTCTCTCACTCTCAACTCCTCACCTATTTACCGTGAGTCAAACAAATATATAAATAATGATGGTCTCCCTTAAAAGAAAACATTCACCGGAAAAACAATTGAAAAGAAAGGAAGTATTGAAGGTGGATTTTAAAAGAACCAAAACCAAGGTATGATATTTTTATGCATTTATTCAGCATCCATGGATATATCCATGCATATGTCTCTATCTCCTCTCGCACCTCCTCCTAGCATGCATATATTTAATATGACTGCACGTGTAAAATAATCTTATTTTTAAAACTAGATTATCTTTAAAACCCTAAATTAGATTACCTTTGTGCAAGAGTCTTTCCATATCTCCTTGAGAGACTGATTGTCACTTGTCAGGTTCTCTTATTTTGTTTGGATGGTGTTACTAGTTTTGGGTTTAGTCTGGTATTACTTTTTCTAAGTCAAGTGATTTGACCTTTGTGAGTCTTGTTACCAGACTTGCTCTTTGTTAAGAGTTAGAAATCTCTTACACATACATGAATTCTTTGTATAGATATTTTTGTATTAGAAATTTCTATGAAAAAGGTTTTTTATAATACAAAAATCTCTTACAGAAAATATTTTCCATAATACAAAACCAAGTCTTCACACCTCCTCTTTCGGAAAACGTTTTCCATAATACAATTTTTTTTTTTACGAAAAACATTTTTCGTAAGGCATTTCACACACTTCACAACCCATTCCGAAATTTGTTTTTCAGAATTTATTTTCAGGATACGAATATTACAACAACTTTTATACCCACTCTACACCTCCTGTGTAATGCGAAAACAAAAGCTACTTACCTTCCACTCACAATGATGCTGTCGAAAAAGCTTTCTTTGCAACACCTACTATCACGGTCATTGTCGAAAAAGCTTTCTTTGCAACACCTACTATCACGGTCATCGAAGAACGTCCACACCACTTAACGAAGAACGTCCACACCACTTAACAACACCCATACCACTCTCCTTCTAAATATTCTAATATTCTGACAAGGGTGTTTCTGACATTATGATATTTTTGGTGGGGTGCAAGAAGCAAATGTAGGGAGTAGCAAGCAATTGCCCAACGCGTGATTTTCTCTGTGTTCAGTTTCTCGTAAGAAAATGTTATTTGAAGTTATACATGTATTTATATATTATAATTTGATCATGTTTTAAGTAGTTGAGGAATTTAATCATATTTTTTTATATGAATTTCCATGCTTGTATTGAGTCTTATCCGGCAACATTTTGTTTGTTTCTCTTTTTCTTGTTGCTGATTCAGTAAAAACTATTTTTACTTGTGAAAAGCATAATTTGATCCCCCAAACCCATCAAACAGGACACATCTAAAATGTGATGACCCAGTAATTGCAATCCGTGATATAACACAATCCGAATAATAATGGAAGTTAACATTTCAAAACTTATCCAATTAAACAAGACACCATAATAATGCAATTACTCAGAAAATTAAAGAAGTGCAGACCATATTGAAAATTATTTATTCCAATTCCCGTAGGAGAAATTACCTATTCCCCTTTGGCAATGCTTAAATAGATATAAAACAAGATAGAAGGAATAATAATCTGAAAGCGAGAGCTTAAAATCTAAATAATATATCGACCATTATATTTTTCTAAACAAATATATGACAAGTTTCTTTTTAACAATAAAATATTATACTTAAATAAGTTATTAAGAAGAATTATTTAATTAAAAATAAAATTTTATTAAAGACAATTATATACTGGTTGTATGGGATAAGAATAGTGTGAAAATGAGAAGATGATTGGAATGTAGAGAGATAAACGTTATGCTACCACTGATTTCAAAGTAAAAAAAAAATGGAGTATTATAGCAAATTTGGTTTCTATTTTAAAAATTGACTTAATGAACTCTCTTACTAAATACAACTCTGAACAAAAAAATTACAATATGATACTCGAGTAACACTTTAAAATCTTCTCAGCATCACTACATGTTGGCATGAGCTATTAATTATAATTATTAAGATATATTTTCTGCATTTCTAAAATGGCGATATAGTTAATTTGATTAATTGATTAATTTTTTTATCTGTGTGGTAAGAGTATTTGGTTACCCACAAAGTAAGATACTTTAACTTAACATAATGAAACTAAATTGTATATGTATAAAAAACATGTAGCAGTATACTTTGATATACTCTTATATATTTTACATGGTCTGAATCCCTTTTGTTTATTCATTCTTCTTTGTCTCAGTTATAGATCTTACCAATTTCATTACACTTTTATAAAAAAAATAAAAATAAAATAAAAAACCTTTTATGAAGAATTAGAATAATATAATTCATTAATCCAATAGTATTGTAATTTTTGTAAGATTTTCCTATTATCTCTGCTGTGCTTTTCGAGTAAAGGATGATTATTATAAGCTATGTTTAATTTAAATCACACAAAAAGAAATATTTTTTATTATTTTTTAAAAACTTTTATGGAAACTTAATCTTTTCGATATTCAACTAAAACAGCATGAAGGAATCACTTCGTAAAAGGAAAACGAGTTCAGAATTAGCAATTTCAGTGAAACAAACAATTCTAGTGGAAGATTGAATATATTTAATAAAATGAATCTTACAAGTATACTTTATAGCACTTGTAATGCTTCCAATGCTTCTTGCATATCTTATTTAAAACATCTCCACAAGAAATATATTCCTACTTTGCAGGAAGAGTGGAATTAACAGAAACGTTTCTGTAATACCTTCTACTCAATCTGCAGAGAAGATCATCACCAAGGAGAATTATAACTGTAGGGTGACGCTGTTTATTGATTTCTTTATTATGGGTAAGCAAAATCATATCTTACACGGTAGTGCCAAGGTCCAACATTTGTTAGAGCTACATTAGCTTATTTCACTAAATGACTATACGCTATCATTTCATAAAACGCAGTACCAGAACGTCAAAAACGCCGCAATGCCACTCAGAATACAAAGTCTATCCAACCTACTTTCGTTTCTCATCTTCTCCTCTTTCAACTCATTCTGTACTTTTGAATACATGTTACAAGACTCAACTACTTCACCATAGTTTTTGCTCCTTCGGCTGCTAAGTGCATCCTTAAGTATAAGCAAACTGTTTCTTCCATTAACATGAGCACCTTCCATGTCTTCCAACTGCATGCTCAGCTCGGTTAATTTAAGGGTTGTTGGGAGCCCCTCTTCTTCGGTTTGAACCACTCTAAACTTCATAATGAGGATACACTCCACTACTTGACAAGGAAGAATGTTCTTGGCAGGTAGAACTGATCCAAAGCGGATAACAAAATCCCTATCTGTTGGCCAGTGTCTTTGGCCACCAAGAGGACTCCAGCTAGCAAGATTTGCAGCTTGTTTCATTTTCCTATTTACTATAATCCAACTAAGCTGGAGCCCTTCACGGAGATCCCTCCACAGCTTCCCATCTTTCCTCTCCCTCTCCATGGATGTAATATGTGGCAGACCATCAGCCACAGAAAGGTGAACAGATCCATCATTGTTATCATCTCTATCTGCATAGGTCAGAAAATCAATTCGGAATGGGCAGTTATAGAACCAACCATCTTTGCTATTTGCATTTGGAATTCCCCAAAGAACTTTGGAACAGACCGGATTCCCCTTGAACCTGATATCTATTATAGAAACAAAATCTGAAGGATAGACGCTTTCGGATTCATTCATGTCTCCATAATACTCAGCTTCGGTCCAATTGTCCGGGTACTCAAGATAGTTGTTCGGTTGATAGTCTACAACCTCTTTGTTAACAACAATCGGGAAACAGTCCGCATAAAATTTTCGAAATCCACCAATAGAGGATATTAAAGTTTTGACATCCTCTCTATTGGTTGAAGGCCACATAGATGAACATACGTTCTCCCATAAACTCTCTTCTTTTGAGATGGAACACAACGTTGCACAAGTACATGCTGCACTGGCCAATGTTGCACCATCAAGTCTACGAAATATATCATAGAAGAGATCACTGCTTAACGAGGGAATATTCTCAGCTGGTGCAACTGACATGGCGAGAATCCTTTAACTGCCAAGCAAACATAATTCAGATAAAGAAAAAAAAAACAAACGAAGAAACCTGCATTTTTTAAGTACAAGAAAGTAAAAAAAAAAAATTGCTTTTTTTTTTTTTTCAAAAAA
>Ga0209489_107979_pt1 | contig 15064 bp, 8 predicted proteins | sample SiratrowhiteBW_FD_187527 | JGI IMG/M metagenome (GOLD analysis project Ga0209489, IMG submission 187527) | Root nodule microbial communities of legume samples collected from California, USA - Siratro white BW (SPAdes) (version 2) | ecosystem: Host-associated > Plants > Roots > Nodule | place: USA... | reverse complement strand
GTAATTGTTAATCAAACTAAATCTCTCATCAAAACTGAACTCGCTTACTGAGCAGTGACGCTGAAATTCTAAAATAGAACTGTTCCCTGAGGAATCGACATCTTTACTAAAACCCACTCTACTACTTGTGACTCAGTACACTTGCCGAATAAAAGTCTTAACATAAGTTCCTCCCAAGTAGTGTGTTCTGCATCAATGCTTTCCCAGTGTACCAAACCTCCAGGAATATGTTTGTCTTCCTTAAGAATAATTCTAGATTGCAAACTCTCTTGTGGTTGTAATATAAGACCAATGTCATTAGTAATAAGAGGAAGTGGGATATATGATTATTGATGAACACCTTGGCATGGTTTCAACTGCGACACATGAAAAACAGAATGAATTCGAGCAATTGAGGGTAGCAAAAACTTGTAAGCAACTGGACCCACACATTGGATAATAGGGAAATGATCGAAGTATTTCATGCCCAGTTTCTGATTTTTTTCTCAATGCAACTGAATTTAACTCATCAATAGTGGGAATGGGAAAACTATCCCTGACAGTTATGGCATTTAAAGTCAAATAATTGGTACAGAATCTCCAAGTACCATCTTTCATTTTTAACCAAGACAATTGGTGAAGAAAATGGGCTAGTATTAGGCACTATAATTCCTTCTTGTAACATATCACCGACCATGTTCTCAATTTCTTCTTTTTGACTGTGAGGGTACCTATAAGGTCTAACCTTAACAGGATTCGCTCCTTTACTCAAAGGAATACAATGATCATTTGATCTGCTAGGAGGAAGACCCGTAGGAAATGCGAACACATTATGATAAGTATTCAGAAGTAATGCTAATTCAGGTTCCATGTTCTCAGGTAATTTCAACTTGTGATCAGCAGCACCATTTGGTTGCTGAAATTGCAATGTAAATAATTCAGAGATGGCGTGAGTCCTTTGCATCCTACGAAGATGATTATATTGGACTAGAGCCGGAAGTTTTGGTTTATCACCATGAAGGGTAATAAAGTTCTCATCCACCAAAAACTTCAATGTCAAATCACTATAGTCAGCAATATGGAAGCCCAACATAGCCAACCAAGCTGCCCCTAAAACTACATCTGCTTCCGAGACTGACAGTAAGTAGACTGGTAATTTTAGAGAGTGTCCCTGGATTTGTACTTCAACCTCCCTCACAATACCTAGTCAAATATTTTCCATTACCTACTAAGACTTGAAATCTAGAAGTTGCTTCAATGAATAATTTCAAGCAATGAGCAATCTGCGGTTGCAAGAAGTTGTCCGAACTATCACTGTCAAGTAGTACTTGAACCTTCACCCCATTAATAATACCTTGAAATTGCATAGTACCAATACCAACGACTTTCTTAAGAACATGAACAGAAAAGTGATGTTCTTGTTCCCGTGATTGAATCTGATGGATATTGTCCTCATCCAGTGGGTTAGGTTCCAGTTTGAAGTCTTCTTCTTCCTCTAGTTGTAACAATAAGTATGGTTTGCTGGGACATTGATGGCTAGATGAAAATTTTGCATCAGACATGAAACATAATTCCTTCTCTCTTCTCAATTGCATTTCGCTGCAGATACTTTTTTAATATTGGAAAACTTAACTGATTGTTGGTTTAGCTAATATATGATGTTTGGATTAGGTAACAAAGGTGGTAGGCTCGTGGATTTAGTTGTTTGTGCTAGGGATGATAGTTGGTATTTTGGGTAAGAGTGGGTTAAGGAAGTTTCCTGTTTAGGCAAATATTTCTCTTCAAAAAGTTTGGCCAATGAAACAACATGTAATAAGGAGGTTGGATTTTGAGCAATAATATCCCTCCGAATGTCAATCTTGAGGCCACTAAGAAAACAATCAAGTAAAACATCTGTAGTAATGCCTTGAACAAGATTGACCAAAGGTATAAATTCTCGATAATAATCCTGAACCGATCCTGATTGCATCAGCTTAACAAGAAAATCAAGTTTGACATTACGAACTTGAAACGGTTGTACTGGTTCTGACGTTAACGATTACAATGTCGCAACGTGCAAAGATGTGAGTGCAGTTTCAAGGCTCTCAAAAAGACTAGAATACTCTGCATGATGAGATTCTACCAACTCTAAGATTCGCTTGATATTTGTGGAAAAAGCTCCTTCAATTCTGCCATGAGTGGAAATGAGTCTCAATGAAAGCACCAATGTAATGAGATAAGATAAAAAAATAAAATTGTAATGGATGAACCACTGATAATTGGTGAAAGATTATAAAATCTCTGTATGTATTATTGAAAGAAGACTAACAAATTCGAAGAGAAGAACAGAGAAGATAACACTCAGAGATAATAGAGAGAAGAAACAGAATGTCACAACCACCCCTCTCGCCTCTCCTCTCAATTACTACATATTTAATAATATTCCTCACACACATAATCCTTCATGAGTAAATTGGCCTTCCATTCTTACACTTTTTCTGTTATCCACAATCATTGCATCACTTGACACTTCTTCATTATTCTTCTTCCTGCCCATTTCTTTAATTGCTCTTGTGCTATTTCCACTTGTGACAGAGGATGGATACCAAAATGCACTCATGTTATGACGAGCTTTGATGTACATTTTTTCTGCATCTAACGAACTTAAATATAGATGTTGCTTTAAATGCATCCCATGCAATTTTAAATGATCTTCTTTTATAGACAACATTCACGATCAGTGATAGTACTTATCTTTCTAGGTAGCATAGCCTTTTGCATCGACTCTTGGTAAAAGTGCACATCATATAGGATAGATAGCTGAGTCAGAGTTGAAATGCTCTTTGTTACGAAAAGTTGTTGAAGAAAGCAACTTTAGCTTGTGTTCCAATACATATTGATGTTGACTTATTCTTGAACTTGAACAGATCTCTTTTTCCAAATGAGGTTCAAGTAATACGAGGTTAACTTAATATGTGTGTGTATCTTTTAAGCATCAATTATGTTTAGCAACTGTTGTATCATTTGTCAGACGAAATACTCGTCTTACATGATCTACTGTTTGAAAAAGCATTGCGTCTTACATAAGATTAGATTGTGAATTATTAGAATTAGACTCAATTGATGGTAGATATTAATGGGACTTAAATTTGAAAGAATGAGGTTTTCTTTAAGAATGAATTATCCTTATCTTCAATGCATGAGCTTTCTTCTTGAAGATAAGGTTAAAAATATTGTGTATTTTCATTAAAAGTGTACAAGAAAATATTATCTACAGTATAAATTAAGAAATTTTGACAATATATAGGGCTTGGAAGAAAAAGTCATTGCAAATCTCTTGGTCGTTGAGAACTTTTGAACTCAAATAATGTTTCATCTTCTATCATTTGACAAGTATGAAGATAGATATCCATTAAATGCACTCCATGAAACATTAGATGTCAATCTTTTCTTCAAATAACATCCTGATAGCTTGCATTACTTATTAACACTAGATCAACTTTTTTTTCACTTAAAACAAAGTAAAGGTAAAGACCATATAAGGCAAATAGTTAAGCTTATGTCAAGATGATTGCTAAAACAAAATAACTTTAACTCATATCTCAAGAGATCTTGATGTAGACTTGTACTTATGTGGATCATCTAATTAGGCAGAAGATGAAAACATTTCCTATAACATAGAAATAAGTTTCAAAAATATTTTCATATAGGTATAACGTAAGCTTAGTACTATGCTTATGGTTCGATGAAGACTTCATTTCTTAGACAAAGCAAAAATTGCAAGAGGTTATGTTGTATGTCAGAAGAAGCACTTGTGTCTTATATGATATGTTACTTTTGGTAATTCATCATCTTACAAATAAAATATCTTAATGTTTTACACTTTGTTGTGCAAACACTTAATCAAAACTATAAAATTGTTGAACTTTGCTCTAACATCACTTTTTTCGTTATGCCGATTTCAATTTTTCCACTCAATAAAAATTTATAAATTTATCTTATATAGAGAGTTTAATTATAGTCCAAGTATTATATATGCACCATTTGATTATCTTTAGTATGTTCACCTTCATGGCTGAGTCTTAGGTTTATGTATAATTAGACATTTACACATAAAAAAATGACTAAACATGTATTTAGTAATCAATTAGCTAGTATATTAGATAATGACCACGTGCCATGTACAATTGATTGTCCGTGTAAGCAAGATATTTTGAAATGCATAAATTATAATTGAACAAAAAATTATCACATTTAACGGAATTTCACCCAACAAATAAAACTTTAAAGTCTAAAATTCTTGGTCACCTAAATTCATTACCCTATATAGATAGATATGTATTTTTAAGATTATGGATCCCATTTTTGAACGTTGAGCTTATGTCTTGTTAAAAGAAAAGTTAAACCTTACGTTATTTGGAAAAGAAAAAGAAATCTCTATACATATGAAATGCTAAAGTGAGACGGTACTTGCATTGATTCTTCATATTGATCATTGGAAACGAGAAAAAAGTATTCGTTGGGTGAATTATGTATTCACATCTTGCATGATTGTTCATCATATTTGAGGAAAAATAAGTGATATAGACAAACAAAAGAGATGGAAGAAAGGACGAATTGCGTTATGTTGCTGAATTTTTAAACAAGAAGAAAACAGTGAGGAAAAGAGAAAAGAAAAGAAAGTGAAAAAGCGAAAGGGTTGGTGGGGGCAATTGAGGAAATTCTGTGGATTTTGGGGTCTCCTCGTGCAGTGAAACAAACTTTTATGCTAAGAAACTGCACGAGTGGAGTGTATGTTATCCACAACCTCTTCTTTCTTCTATCAAATAAATATCTCAACTTTAAACTTAAGTTCAATCATTTAAAGTGTTTTAAATTTAATAGTAGTCAATAGTAATTTTGAAAAAAAAATTTTAAGTTATAATTTTTCTGGTTATATAATACTATCATTTTTCTTAAAACATTTAAAGTTATGTATTCTAGAGCTTAATATCTAGACCAATTCTCAAATTTGTATTTTTTTATTATTTATTTTGTGTTTTTAACGGAAAAAAATCTTTTAGTTATGGTTAGTATTCAACTTCTTCGTCATTTGTAGATACTAATAATAATTTTAATGAAATATAATCATAAAAATAAAATCCGTGCTTAGAACGGATTTAATTATCGTCTAAAACTATTGAAAATGAAAAATTATTCTTCTTTGTAGTGAAATTAAAAACTTGGTATAAAAATGTAGATAATATATGATAATTAAACTTAATAAATATTTTTTTAATTTAATTAAAAAATTATAAAAAAAATAAACGATAACATATTATAATAAAACTTAATAAATATCTTTTTTAAAAATTCTAACATTTTAAGGACTTTTTAAGCATATAAAGTTATTCTTATAAACATTATTTTCATTGGTGAAAATGAAATGGAAAAATACTCTACAAATCAAATTCTCCCTTGGAAATAAGTTGAAAACAAAGACTTTGACTCATAAATGATAGGTTATAACGGAAAAAAAATGATGAAATAGAAAACTACAAAGAGTAATTATGTAACAAGAATAAATCATAATTAATATTTAAAGGAAGAGAAAATAAGTTATGTCTTTAGATTTAAAACAACTTTGCACTGAATTTAAATTCGCTGATAAAAAACTGTAAATTGAAAACGAAGTTGGTTGACTTTTACATTAATTATTTTATAACTCATGTCACAACCATTTTTATTGCTTAACATAGTCATTAAGCTATAAAATTAATTAAAATCCTTTTCTAAAGCAATCAAAAAGTCAAAGAAAAATATTTAATTTTTTTTTCTCAAAATATTCATGAGACTTTTAAAGTTAATATTAAAAATCTACATATTCTTAGTAAATGTGTTTATGTCTAATTTAATTTTATAAAAAATTAACTTCTCAAACAATGGATTAAAATATGTACGAGTAGTTCAACAAATTATCTCTAATGATAATATAATAGTTCTAATAAATTTAACTAAAATAAGTCTAAAGGATTCTGATAGAATTTTAATACCTAAATTTTATTAATTCAACCTCATAAAATAAATTTATAAGATAAATTATTGTTATTATTATTATTATTATTATTACATATTATTATATATCATGATTTTTGTGATATCACTAATTAATGAGGAATGATCAACACATATTTATGTGAATTTTGGTAAAAAAAATGTAGAAAAAGTAAAAGATAAATAAAAAATTTGAAAAGCTGTACTAATACAACCATAAAAGAGAAGATTTTAAAAAAGAAAAAATCTATAAAGAAAACGTGGAAGTTAATCTTGTATTTATTTGAGTAAAAAAATTAGTAAACTTTTACAAATAACTGTCACATTTTTTTATTTACCTTGTAGTTTGAAAGGGATTATTTTGATTTTTATTGACAATAATTATATGAAGTAATACGTAATGATCCGTGTTTGAGCATGCGGCATGTAGTTAATTAGGAAAGTACTTGCTCTGCTCTTGCCTTCCCTAAATGTTTACTTTTTAGAACAAAAACAACTTTGTTTATACGATTTGGAACAAAATCTATCATCAACTCAGAAATAAAAAACAAAAAAGCACAATAAAGAGGAACAAATGATGCCATTTTTATCGAATAAAGTTTGGTTCAGTCAATGTATAAATGCGTTCTTCAAATATATTAATTAATACGAGTTGAATCTTTGACACTAATTATTTGAAATATTAAAATGTATTTAGAAAATTGACCTATTCCTATAGAGATTTTTTTATACACGCAAATTTTAAAATTAAATATTTGATTATATAAGACATAATTATCCACCCACCATAATATGTTTGGTAGTACACAAGCCACTTTGATTGCAAGTGTCCTAAAAAGGCAGACTTGTTACGTCAGATCCATATTATTTCATATCATTTTTATTATTATTATTTTTAACCCAATGCAACAAAAAGTGAAAAAATATTCCATAACATATTTTTTTATATATATTTACTTGTCTAATTCATCATCCTTAAAAAGATTATAATATTTTGGCATATTTCTTTATTTGATCAAACATGCCTATATTTTTCTTCTTATTGTCGCATATATATTTTATATAAAGGTTCAAAATTAAAAGTTAACTAATGATTACAAACCACTTTAACACTTATGTTGATATAGACGTTATTTGAGGCATGTACACAACTTGTGTGCTTTTATTTTTTTTATTTTTAATTTCATCATTCATATTTGAGTTTTATGATCTAGATTTACAATTTTATTTATTATGTAACAAGAGTTTTCACTTAATATTTTTCTTTTGGTTATATTTATATTTTTTTTCTAATGCACAAAGTAAATACTATTTACATGTGCCTGATTTAGTCTGTCAACATGAATGTATAGTTTGTAAAGAGTTCTATAATTAAATTTTAAAGAGAAATTAAATATTAAACTGCGAATAAAAGAAAATTTTTGGAACAAGCTTGCGTATCTTTTATATAGAAAACAAATATATTGGTGCTTAAATTAAAATATTCAAATATTCTTGGCGATATTATTCTTCTCAGTGAATTAAAAAAAAAATGTAAGATTATTCAATGAATCGTAAAATTATTGATTAAGATTAGCCAATAATCGTGGCCACATATATTCTTCACAACTGCACAAGATCTTCGCGCCATACATAGTTTTTCATAACTTCACTAGATCATCTTCGTAAGTGAGAATGGACTCTTTTATATTATAAGCATAATAATTAAATAATTTGTAGAAAAAAATAATAAAAGCCAATCTTGGATTAATTTATACCTTTATGCTGATATATTTTAATCGCAAGCGACTCCATTCGATGTTTTTAGTTTTTGCCAAATTTGTGCCAATAATTTTAATGAACCATGTTGTGTAAATAATATTATAAATTTATATCATCAATCACATTAGTTAATTTCAATAATTTAATTCGATATCAATGTCAACATGCAAAGTTATAAGAAAAAAATAATCACAGTAATGTTCTTAAATATAGTTTTTTAGTAATTTTGAGTTGACCTATCTATAATATAGGAATATTATTGTCGCTTATGATGAATAAGCATCTCTCACCTGAGTTAGGTATACATATTAATAAGTTCTTATTATCAACTTAGGAGATAAATTTTAAACTTAATTTAACTCTATATATATTATTTATTTATTTGTATTAAATTCAAGATCAAATTGTTCAAACAGAGTTGAATCTTTAACAAAAAGATCATTGATTAGACTTGTTTTCTAAAATTTTAGAACATTGGTATGTATATGAATGAAAAAGAAATATGCAATATTTTTACTGTATTTCTTAAAAAATGTAAGATTTAAAAAATATTATTTAACTATTCTTGTGTAGATTATTCATTTTTTTTTATTATACCCATTAATTAAAAGTTTAAAAGATACACTAAAAATTTGAGTTTAGTCCATTAGAAACCAAAACAATTATAGAAAAGTGGTGATGTTAATGGAAGGTTGATTTGAATAAAGAGTAAAAGCTAATTACACTAACAGATAAAATATGTCAACTTTACTATACACAATTATGCCTCAACTGAGGAGAATTTATATCATCTGGGTTGGTTCAGGGCTCCCCTGAAGCTCAGTGAACCACGATTAATGTCCACATGACTAAGCAATCATGGAGTTTTTTTTTTTTTTTTTTTTTTTGCTGTTTTTTTTTTTTTTTTTTTCTTTTGCTGTTTTTTTTTTTTTTTTTCTCAGTTGCTTCTCTGTCCCTCACAGCACATGTGGGTAACACAGAAAACACATATCAGCTGGCAGACTCTGAGATACTTTGTAAAGAGGGTTGCCAAAATCTTGTCTTAGCTGTGGCACCACCACCATTATTAGTTGCTGCTGTTACCCTTGATCGACCTCTTTCAGCTTTGGTCTTTACCTGAAAAAAAAATACAACTATTAATTATATGAATGGCATCACCAATTACGAATCAGCATTTACCATGAATCTCTATCAAAATCCAGTAATTTGGCATACAACAACTATGATATCAAAATCCATGTAAATAAATTTTGTGATATACGTCTCACCTTTGCAAAGGGGAAATGGGTCAAGTGAAAAATATAATTTTGAAACCATTTACAAACACCTATAAAATACCCCAATAATGAAATTTACTGTTTAGAAAAAATAAATAAAAACGATGTTTCGTGATGAAAAATTGATTGGCATAACGAGAGAGACTACACATGTACCACCACTCAATATCAAATCTCTGGCTGAATGATGAACTATAATTGGAAGAGAAAATAGTAAAATTAAAATGAAAAAAAAAAAGGAAAAAACATTTTGGTTGGGGTTTTACCTTATTGTCCTCGATATCAGACCTCCCTGACAGTGTCTCCTTCTCCAAATCTGGCTTGTGAACTGACTCCGACACGTTTTGCCTCATCTTTGCCTTTTGCTTTTCCCTGAGACCCTTCATGACTTCTGAACCCAACAAGAACCAGTTTCAATCAAAGGCTCAAACTTGGAATGAACACAAAGAAAAAGCAAAAACTCTGTGAACTAGTTATTGCAACTAACCTTGAGTTGTGATGAGTCTATAAACTTGGCCAAGAAGAAGGTTGTCGGTGGGCTTGAGAAGCTTGATACGAGTTAGGCGAACTGGGTTGGTGTTGGGTTTGTGGTCACTCTTATTGGGGCCATTTTCAGTGTGTTTGGTTGGACACAATGTGGTGGAGATGAGAAGAGCAACGTAGTGACCAGGGTTGGTTTTCATTACATGTGTGGCACTCACAGGAGCATAAAACTTGTCCACTTTCCCATTTGGGTGCTGAATCACCACTGTTGCAGCATCTATGGCTTGGCAATTTCCCATCTCTTTCTTTCTTCCTTCCACACAAAATTCGAGGATGGTGGATGGGAACGTTCAACACCCGCTACTACTCTTTATAGCACCCACTCACTCGCACAATTTTTCATGCTATGGACTATCACTCCTTAAATACTTCAATATTACTAATAAAAACCTTTCTTATTAACAAAAATTATACCTTTTTTTCTGTTTATAACTTTTTCAAGTAAGTAAAACAAATGGAATGTAAGTTGAAAACAGGGCGTGACAAAGTATCGAACGAGGTACACGTGGCGAGCGGTGATTGGGTGCATGAGGTAGTGAGCAAACATAATGGGACCGTGGCAGCTTGTGTGATGAAACGTTACATTCACAATGTTTGGGTAAATAACATGTTCCTATTCACAAAGTAATTGCCATGCATGTGACCACCTAAACCCAATTACCATAGCTCTGTCTCTTGTCGGTTACAGACCTTTTCTTTTTTCCAAGAACACTTAATTATCTCATTTGGTACATGATTATGTCGTAAGCGTGTTATAATTTTTCCCTAGATCTAGTTTAGTACTTTCGTAATACATAATAATTTCCTTAATCGGCACATCAACACAGGTTGTTGTTGTTGTTGCTGCTGCACGTAGATTGAAAGAGGAAGGATTACATTACACATGAGGGTGGTTTTCATTAGAGTCGGTTTTTTCAGTGACAGTTTATTTTTTTAATACATGGTTTAGCGTTTCCACGGATCCACAAGGGTGGATAAAATATGGACATCATCAATTAGTCACTGCTTTTGGTCTCGTTTACTTAGGAACAACAATGGTGCATTGGTGGTCAAATAGCTATGATCAACCCTGAGTTGCATCCCATGTTTGACAACCACAACCACCTATGCCAATGATTATCGCCAAATCTTGGAATGCATGAGAACTTCATCACTCCTGTTTAGACTTTAGAGACTATTGTTCATGTTCTTTCATCATCATGCTTCAATCGGAATCCATAACATAACAGTACAGTCAAAAACTATAATATATCTTGCTGTATGGCATATAAAAAAAATGATGATAATATAACTAATGGTTATTTATATTTTGAATGAAATCACTTTTAGTTTTATTTCACTGTGCATTCAAATTCTAGCAGTTTGAAATATTAGTCTTTTGAATTAATTTCGTTTAAAATGTTAAGACTCCTTACAACAAAAATTGACTTTATTTGCGCACATATATAGGTAATTAAAAGAGAAATCAACAGTATAATGTGCATGGAACCCTTTTTAAAAGACGAGCACAAAAATCCAGAACGTGAGTTTAATTGTTTTGTTCAATTTTCAAACATATTGTATGTACGTAACTGGAAGTATTTATAATAAAATAGAAAGAGAACAATGAATTTCGATAAAACAGGTATTGAATTAGAATTTTCAAAATTATTCATTTATTGTTTCACGAGTGCAATATTTAGAGACTTCCTGTTTGAATCTTTGGTTTTCAGCACTACAATTTAAGGTTAAATATTGTTGCAATAAATGCCCAATTAATGATTCACTCGTCTGGCTAGATTTTTCTTATATATTCCTTTTGCCATAGGAATAACCCTAAATTAGATTATGATTAATTTATGGCATTCCTTAAAGTCTAGCATATGTTGTTTGTAATACTATAATTTTCAATAGTTTATGATTAATTTTATTGACCAATGTTACAAGTCAAATAAATACTAAAATTTAATTAAATATTTTTGATGATTTTTGCATAATTTTCGACAGTTAATTCAACTGAAATTTAGATTGTGTTAAAAATCAAACAGTAAAAGTTTCTTCTTCTTTTTTTTTTTCTTGTGAGTAGAGAAATAAAAGTTTAAAGATATTGATATTACTAAACATTATTGTTAGAGTTGAGTATGGAAGTAGATATGTTATTTAGGATTGTCTTTGCATATATCAATAGTAAAAAACCACTCGTTCATAGTTCACATTTTAAAAGAGTCTTAATTTGTATAAACTTTATATGTTGTTCAAAATTCGTGAGTTATACGAGTCACCTTACCATTGCAATATATATATACTTAACAAAATTAACACATACAATTTATACATTTTAAGTAGTGTCCCACAAATCAAGTCCAAATTCAACAAAAATTCAAATTATTTTTTAAACCATAATACAAGCAATAAACTAATACTAATTAGAGTTTTTTTTTTTGTGGTAAGCATTTCTTGTTTGCATTTGTCCTAATGAGAGTGATGATCTTTCTTGTAGTCACATTTGTTCGTATTTTATTTTTCTTGTAGTGGACTGCAGTTTCTTCTCATGATTTATTCTTTTCTACAAAATGGATGTGCAGCCATAGGGTTTAATCCCCTACATGCTTCAATGATCAACATATGAAGCAAATTGAGAAAAGTTCTTATATGACCGTGTTGATCTTTTTCGGCAAGTGTACCAAGTCAAAAGTAATATAAATTTTTAAAGTACGAATGTCGATCTTACATAAAATAATTTTGCTTAAAAATCTCAGTTTTCACTACTCACTAAGCAAATAAAAGTTTAAGGATGATTTGATAATGATTTGGTTTAAATAACATACGAACATAAAATAGCAATTGCAAAATAAATTAACGAGTATCAAAAGTGGTTTAAAAGATCTAGAAGAACTCTGAGATTGAACTTCATCTATCTCTCTCATTCATATTTTGGGTTTGATAAGAACATACAATATCCATAACTACTCACTATTGATAAACATATAAAAATCATTCACACCGATTCCTCTGACATGAAATTCATAAGAAAATTATGTTATACACAATCAATACATTGAAACTTATTCCTAGTATTCCAATATATTGAGTATTTTCATCTAGGTCAAAAACTTAAAAATACTCCCCAGTTAAATTCAAGAATCAAAATCAAGACTCTATTGATAAGATAAAATCTACCGATAAGTACAAGATGAAAATATCAATTGAGTAAAACCTGAATATTATATATAAATATGACCATAATACAAATGAGTTCAAAAGATTACATTCAATTCTAAAGATGAAGAATTAGCTACTCATAGTAGCCATTACAACCCAAGTAAAGGAAGATTGTCATATTCTTGTTGTTATTATTGTTATTATTGTTCCAAGAACACATAATAATAGTTTTAAATTTATTGCTTATGAAGAGAATTCCTTACAGAGTGTTGGTATGTCAAGTTTGATTTCTAAGAGATAGGTGGATATTTTGAAGGAAGAGGCTTCTAACTCAGACTCTAGTGGTCATAATGATATGGTCCAATGACCCCATAGGCCTAGTAGAGCACCTAAAAATGTTTCTATAATTACTGCAAAAACCACTGAAATAGTTTCTCATGGTTATGCTAAGGTTAAGTTTGATGTCATGGTGGTTGCTAGTTTAAAGTCCAAGGGTTTCGTTTTAAGCCTTCTAGTTTGCACATAACTGCTACTGGTTTATGTCGTATGGAGTTATAATCGAGTGTTGGAGGGATACAGGTTACTTAGACCTTTTCTTCTAAGTTTGAGGACGAGTGTTGAGGACTGAGAAGGGTACTTCAAAGGTTGTTAAAAAGGTTGTTAGAGTGGACACTACAAAGAAGAAATAATGAAGAGGCTTGTGCATCTCAATTTTGGTTTTCTTTTTTTTGTTTTATTTTTTAACATAAGGGAAGGACCTCTTCTAACTCTTTTGTGGGTTTCTCTTAGTTTTGTTAATTTATTTTTTCATATTATCCTTATGGTTTGTCTGCTGGTTTGTTTTCTTTCTTTTCATGGGTTTAGTCTACTCTCCCATGATTTTATTTTATTTTTTTTCTTCTTTTTAATAAATTTTATGTGATGGCTCTATGTCTAGCATGAGCTTTAATAATAGAAAAAACAAAATATAGTCAAATTTCTTATTTTACTATGTTTGTATTAGGTATCCGAGTGTGAGTATTGTCCCATATTGAGTAGAAATGAGAAAGTTGAGCAACGTATAATAAAGAAGATCCATAAACCTAATATCTGAAGGTTTGGAGTTGTTCCCTTGTGTGGATCCGACTCTTGTGTCCTTCTTGTTTGATCTCTTCGGTGTTTCTCCCCTCAATTTTCTTAACAAGTGATATCAGAACATACTCAAATAAATACAATTTCAAAAGAATATACCAATATAGAAGATGGACTCTCACCTTCAATTGAACTTGTTTAAATTGAACTTGTTTATTATTTTGTGATATATATTTCAATTATATATGTAACTACATAAATATATGGATGAGATATCGTGGTCCTTCAAATTTTTTAAAATTTCTTATATATAATATTAAAAATTAAATTATGATGATTTTTAATTTATTTTTATGACACATGATTTAATTTTAATAATAAATATTAATAAAAAACAAATGAACTATAAAACATATGGAAAAAGAAAATTAATTTTTTTTTATATTCAGTCTTCTCATAAATTTTAAGTATATTATTTTAGTTTTCAAAATTATTGGCGAAAAATCCCCTAATAGATATATTTCAATTATGGGTTTAGCTTGGGTATAATGTGCGTCAGATATAAAAATGTTTACCTTCAAAATTTTCCTAAAAAGTATACAAATCTACACCCATAAATTATGGGCTACTTGACCTACAAACTTTGTTCCAATATCGAACTCGAATTATTGTGCACTGTAAAAAAATTAATATTTTATTTTATATCAAATGTGTGAATAAGGAAAAACTCTTCTAGAACAGAAAAAAAAAAGTTTATTCCCACCAATAAATAATGACTAATACTTAAGATTTTCCATTTTAATGACATATTTGAATAATAGAAAACAACAAACACTATTAGTTAAAGGACTAAGACCTACTCATTTTCCCACCCATCACTCACTTTATCTCTGAATATCATCTCCTTTGAAAACTTTAAGCACTTTCATCTTCTCTCCACATTTTCTTTCTTACCATATAAGCTTGGAACTTCAAGGTTTCCCTCAGAACAAGGTCATACATATTCAAAAATTAAAAAGTTTAGTTTGTTAAATTCTTTCTCACATTCTTTCTCCTGCTTGGTGCTCCCAGTCCCTACCATTATTTTTTCTTTCGTTTTCTTTCCATTGGATTCAAGAAATTTTAAGATGATTTGATCCAAGAAAGGTATTATGGGTGCTCAAAGTTTTCAACCTCTGAAGACCCTCTTCTTTTTTGCGTTATTTAAAGGTATGAGAAGCTTATCCTATTTTCTTTAATTTTATTTGAATCTGTAATTGCTTATATGTTGTGCTTCAAAA
>Ga0209489_107978_pt1 | contig 15064 bp, 10 predicted proteins | sample SiratrowhiteBW_FD_187527 | JGI IMG/M metagenome (GOLD analysis project Ga0209489, IMG submission 187527) | Root nodule microbial communities of legume samples collected from California, USA - Siratro white BW (SPAdes) (version 2) | ecosystem: Host-associated > Plants > Roots > Nodule | place... | reverse complement strand
AAAAATATATATATATATATATATATATATATATATATATATATATATATATATATATATTAAACTTTAAAAAAATTAAAAGTATTAATATATCTCAAATTTGTAATATGTTTAATATAACATCTTCAAAATACCACCACATATCACAAATATTCAAACACATGATTTTTATAAAAATAGAACATATACATTTAACTCTTTAAAACAAATATATTCTCTTATATTGCGTGAATATGTAGTATTATTTTGTTTTTGCCATTAAGTATAATCATTTTATATAACATAATAACAAAATAAAGTAAGATAATGTAATTTAATTCAACGATTAAAATAATTATATAATATTTATATTGCATTATTTTTAATGAATTTATTATTTATTCATCTTATGTCATATACAATTACAAATATGTCTGTTAATCACATTTTAATTTCACTTCAAATTCAAAAAATTGAATAAAATAGAACTAAACTTATTATTTAGCAACTCAAAAAAAAAAAAAAATACACATTTAAAACATTTACGAGACTAACACCAAAAAATAATCATTAAAGGTACTTTAAAAGCTACATATCACATCACATCAACTTATTAGTTTGTAAAAAGATTCAATCCTAACTCAATTCTATCATTAGGTTTGTTATCAGATTGATATAAAATTGAGTCCAATTCTAATTCGAGTCCAAATCATTTTTATTTTTTTTAACTTTTAAAAGATACAGAGTCTTTTGAAAATTATATTTATCTCTCCTAAAGTTTAAATAATATTATTATATTTTCTAATTTTAAATAAATATTTATTTTTTATGTTTTAATAAAATAAAATTTACACTTTTTATAATTTTTAAATAAGTGTTTATTTATTTTCATGTTTTTAATAAATGAATTTTACATTGTTTATATTTTTAATAAATTTACATTTATCTCCCTTATTCCATTTCCATAAATATTTTTAAGTTAACATTTATAAATAAATTAATATTTATGGAATTTTACGGTGTTTCGTATTCACGTATCTTCCATACCTAGCAAAAATATTCTATTAAACATCACTGTATTATATAGCCACATTTCCTTTCATTCACGCAAGACGACACTCACATAAACCCATAAGCCATTTCTTTTCTTTATTTAATTATAAATGGATGGTAGTTGACCAACTTGATCTAAAAAAATTGAATTGATCATTATTCAACTTGGTTCAAGATATATAAAATTCAATTTATAGTGCGCAAGCTTAATGAGAAAAAAATGGGCAAGCTGTGGGTTTAAGAAATGGAAGAAAATCAATCTTGAGTTAATATATAACTTCATTTATTATTCAAAATGGTTACTATTAAAATTATAAACTTTATTTTAAAACATATTTTACTACAAAAAAAAATCATTCAATTCATCTCAGAAATTATTTCAATACAACTAGTAGTGTTTCTAAATATTTTCACTAAAATTATGAAAGAAAATAGAAGAAAAATGATCAAATATAGTTCTAACCAGCTTCCTGGGCTTGGCTAATCAAAACCACATCCACTAAACTTCCTTTCTGCCAACCAACATACCAAACAATAAAAAATGGTTAATGTATAGAATTCAAAATCATATTATTCCAGCACACTCCAAGTTGTGTTCTTGACAAAAAAAGTTCTGCATCATACTTTACTCACTTTTCAATTCACTTTTCAATTCAATTAATTTAAGGTAGAACATTCTAATAAACTATGTCCATAGGGGGGGAAAACCATGAAAGGAAACAAACATGTATCTTACAAGTTATCCTATCTTTTCCCCTTCTCGTTTCCTTTCCACTCAAAAACACCATGCCATTATGCAAATTATTGAAGAACTCACAAGTTGCTGTCCCTGCCCACAGAACTATTTTTCTACACCCTACTGCAAACTTCATTTCAAACTATGTTCTGTCTTGTGGCTTGTGGAGTTGAAGTGGAGGTCCACATCACACTATGCTATTCCCCCCAATTATTTGCTATCACTATGGCCATACCCCATGCAAGAGCAATGACAGCACAAGGGATAGCAACTTGATCCTATTATAGAAGACAGGGAAAGTGCCCTGGAAAAGAAAAAACACCTAAAATCTACTTGCCCTTGAAGATATTTGTTGCAAAAATAATTCTGATTAAAAGTAGAAGATGGTTTATTGTATCCAAATAATGATGGTAATATGAGAAAATACACATAACATAAGCCTCAATAAATATGGAAACATAGTTGCTACACATGATTCAGTCCATCATGGAGTTAAAAAATCATCAACAACAGAACAAATATAAATTGATGTCAAGCCTCAAAGAAGATTTTCCAGGACCCAATAACAAGTAACAAATTATTTCACATATAGACAAAAGCTTTGACGAATTGAAGTAAAGCGATGATAACCCCTGAATGATTAATCTACAAATTCTTGTCATAAACATAGCTGAATTTAAATAAAAGTAGCAATTAAAGCACTACCAGCCATAAACGACTTGAGAGTACTTGTTCTTGAGCCACCTGAAGCTCTTTCTGAAGGAGCCTTTGATCTTGCCTTCAACAGAGTACATTTTGTAGCTGGCAACCCTCTTCTTCCTCTGAAGCTCAGGATCAGCCAAGGTCCAAGACCTGGAGAAAGAAGAGGCTGCAGAAATGCTTTTCCCTTTCTTCAACTTGAAGTCCCTAGGACCACCCATCTGAGTCTGAGCATAGGAAGCACTGTAACATCTGAGATCATAAGGCCTGCTGGGGGCTCCATAGTAGCTCTCAATCTGCATCATTTGGCCATTTGCGTAAGACCTTGATCTTTGAAACTCCTCCATGGGAAATTGGGCAGGAGGACCAAGAACAAGAATGAGAAAACCAAAGGGGTGCTTCTCTCTCTTCAAATCTCAACCTTTTCTTTATTTTATTGGAATACAAACATTATGAAAATATGAGGGACAGTGGTGGCGTGGGGTCCAACAACGACCATAAGAGGTTCGGTCTACGGTGGCTCAGTTTTACTTTCAACTTTCTTGTAGCTTTCTCCATTTTTTCTTTTTTCTATTCTAATAAATTAAATTCCATCCACTGTTAATGACTCCTTGGCACAATTCATATATTCATTGGTAGGTGCCGTGTTTTCTGGGGATTCCTAGCTCTCACCGGCTTATTATATTCATATTTTTAACCAACTAAAAAGTAAACAAGAATAAGAAAATAAAATTGTATAATTTTTAAAACATTCTGGATATTTATTTAAATTTATTCTATATTTATTAGTTTGTATTTTTTTTTTCTTTCCTCCTTTTCATCCGTCACTTTTAGAATTTTCCATTGTCTAAAATTTACGCTTTTAAAATTGTTGAGGATTTTGCTTTTGACCCGGACAACGGATTCCCCGTCAGACAATTCATCTGCCACGAATTCTGATCCTTATTTTAATGACCCACGACAGCAACAGAAATAAGTCTATTCTTTTTTTAATAGGCACATTTTATACTATGATTTTTCTAACATCCTACAACATAAGTCTTTGATACTAATAAGAATATATGGTCGTAACTAAATTCAATAATGTTGTATCAAAAGATTTAAAGGTAATTTAAATATATATTTTTCTTTAGTTTTCTGAAACATTTTAAAAAAATAATATTTTAAAAATAATGATTAATCCTAGTAACATTAATAATAAAATATAAATGTCTAACCTTGATAATAATATAATATTATACACAAAAAGAAGTGTCGAATATTTTTTATATTTTCTTAGCGTTTAATGTATTCATTTTATTGAATAATTTTTCAAATATATAGAGCCGAACTTATAAATATATTCATTCAGATATTGACGTGGATAGTGAGAGAAAATTTAGGAAACCTAGTTTCGGAGTATTATTACCTTAGAGTACTCCAGAAGAAATCACTAGTTTATTGTTATATTTTAACATTTATTATGCAACTAAAATTCCTTCGATACACATCAAAATACTTATCTTAAATTAAATACTATAACAGCTGTCTTAAATTGGACTTACATTATAATGATACTTATTTACAAGGTTTTGTTATAGTACAGTTTTTTTACAAACAAATTTTCAAAAGTTTTTAATATCTTTAATAGGTTCTTATAAGTAATTCAATTTTTTTATACTTTTTATTTAATTTTTTTCGTAATTTATAAAAATTATTTTCTTATTTTAATTAAATATTTAAGGAGATTACGTAGACATACTTTTATCATTTATTTATTACTTTTTTCAAGCCATCAATAACACCGTAGATGTCACACTATATTCTTTGTATACAGACGTTTGTTTCGTAAATATTCAACGCTATCATTTTTGCTTGCGTGCTTGAGTGAGCTGTGATGTTGAATCATTCTTATTTTTCTAAAGTGAATGAATGTTTAAAAGAAAAAAAAAAACGGATACTATATGCCACTAATTTAAAATCAATCAAATTTAAGTTTTAATGATGCATTTTATCTTACAACTACCATTATTTTGCTAATTTTATTATCTATGATTTTTATGTATATTTTATTGTAATGCTTTTTTTTTTCGATTATTTATTTATTTTATCGGTTTATTAAATTTATATAAAGTGTTGATAGTTTTTAAAAACGACGTCATTTGATTACTATATTTTCTTTCAAAATAGAATTGTTTTGTTAGTAATATAATGATAAGATGTATAAAATAAAAGAATGATGACAATATTTTGGAAAAAAACCTTAAATCTAAAATATGCGAAAATTTAAAAATTGATAGTGAATTCACTAAACAGTTATAATTGAATAATATATCATTCGGTTTAGTTTTAAATTTATGGAATACTCTAAAAATTAACAGTGGGTATTCACTCCATATATTTACTCACTTTAGAAAAATAAAGTCAAAGAACTAATTTTAATCGAGTTTAAGTATCAAGAAAACAATTACAAAAAAATGATATCACAACCTGAATTTTTTCAGCAGTTCGAATAGACTAAACGTGTAAGAAATAGCTAACGTCTTTTTCGTGGATGTTCGCATCCTCCTTTTACCCATTGATTTGAAAAGTCAAATATCCATCCCTTGGCACTCCTTTATTCTAAAGTTAAAGTTCGTTCCTATTGTACTGCTCCTTGATTATTTTTTTAACCAAAGTATTTGTGTGAATTGATTCTTTTTAAAAATAATTATTAATTATACCAAGTATAGGTGAAGTATAAAAATTAGATATAGGAGGTTTTTTTCAGCTTGTTATACCATTCTCGATTCTGTTTATTTAGATGGCAAGCAAAATGTTCTCTTTGGAAAAATCCCACAGTAGTAGTTATCTTGAACAATTTTTTTGGCAATGAAGTATTTGGTGAATGTCTTTAAGTTCAAAGTTCAATCTCAGGTAGAAGGTTCTCAATACTTGTCTTGAGAATTTAATTGATCAAGCTAGAGCCCATTCTTGAAAGAAGAGATGTAGTGAGTTTGTGATTGTATTGAGGTTCATTCTAACTAGGAAGTTCTCATAACATATTAATTCCCATCATTCTCTGCTTTGACGATGATGAAGTACACGTAATTTAATTTAATTTTATTGGTTGATAATCCTTGGCAGACTATTCTTTACGTTCTAAATTGCTTGTGAAATGTTCCAAGTTCTAACTGCCACAATGTCTCTACCACGGAAAGCGTATTGACAAACAAGTCTCAGCACGTAGTATGAGCAGTTTAGCGAATGGTTGACCCAGCAACTGATAGCAATTGCTTCGATTTGCACATATCGTCACTTCACAGTTCACAAATACGTGACGACCAATCTATTCTTAACTCAGAAGGGAACCTCATTGTAAATTAAGCATGCCACGATATCTAATCAAAAGTTATATAAAGTTAACAAGTAAATGTGTGTTTATTTATAATTTTTCTTGTATAAAGATATCAATAATTATAAGCCATGCTTGCAGACAAATAGAGAAGCCTGTGCAGCTTGGTCCTAAAAATGAACTTTAATTGGGCTGCAACTCAAAAATAGAATCAAATGATTGACAGGAAAATAAGTATATTTCCAGCGTGACATAAAAAAGGTTTCAAATATACACAACCATCTCGAGGATATATTAAAACAAAACACACGGAACGCGGCAATCTACAATCTGTAGTAAGACAGATACACAAACAAGCAAGCAACAAAATTGCAGCAACACATTTTGCTAAACCCAAAATTAGAGAAGAATGCCCATTTCAAAATCACCGGTTTGGAGTTAAGTTCAAGTCTTGCCAGAGAAAGGCCCTGCCAGGGCCATGAAAAATGAAATAATGATAGAGGCCTCCAGAATAAAAATCATACCAATCAACAATGAAGGGGAGACCAAATCAAATGAGATCAGCTACATTGGCTGGCAGCTCTTCAATCATCACATTATAGAACTTTTGGATGTCAAGCAGCATCCTTTCATCATCCGTGGTCACAAAATTGATAGCAACACCTTTTCTCCCAAACCGACCACTACGACCAATTCGATGAAGATAGTTCTCTGGCTGAGTTGGCAGATCATAATTTATAACAAGTGAGACTTGCTGGACATCGATACCACGGGCCAAAAGATCTGTGGTGATAAGAACACGGGAGGACCCAGAGCGGAATTCCCGCATGATGATATCCCTTGTGTTTTGGTCCATATCTCCGTGGGTGGCTGAAACTGTGTGATCACGACTCCGCATTTTCTCTGTCAGCCAATCTACCTTGCGTCTAGTGTTCACAAAGATAACACTCTGGGTGATTGCCAAAGTTTCATAAAGATCACATAGTGTCTCCAGCTTCCATTCCTCCTTGTCTACATTGACAAAAAACTGCTTGATCCCCTCCAGGGTAAGCTCATCACGTTTTACAAGAATCCTCACAGGTTTGTTCATAAACTTTCTTGTGATTTCCAGCGCTTCTGGAGGCATTGTGGCAGAGAATACCCCAACCTGAATCTTAGGAGGCAGTAGCTGAAAAATATCATAGATCTGGAAAGTGGAAACAAAACAAAGGCAAATTCAGAAGGATACACTTTGTGAACCAACCAAAAGGCAGATGAAGTTGTAGCTATTTTCTATTTCTCATGCGCATGCTACCGATGCAGACTGCAAACCATAACATAATAGTTTTCAAAATGGCAAGTATTTAAATCTTCCTGTCCATAATAACATTAAATAAGTAGCACTCACTGAAAAAAATATTTTTTTTCCAAATAATAGCTCCACATGCATTATTTTTTCAAATTTCATAGAGATGAAAAATGGATACATAAAAGAAAAGGCCAAGAGACTGAAAAAACGATTTTTCATTTCCCCTATTCTTTCAGATGCAAAATCTAGTAAAATGTGGACTTGTGCCTTTAACAGGCTAATGTATTGTTGCAATGTATCTAGTACACCAAAATATACTATTTGACTGACATACCACGACTAACAACTTTAAAGGTAGCAATTACAATCATTATCTATACATTTGGTTAAAATTAAAACAAAATACTAAGCCAGAATCTTATTCTATAACAACAAATCAACAAAAAGAAGCAAATTAAAAAAAGCAGCATCAGTAAATGAGAGGACCTGATCCTTAAAACCTCGAGAGAGCATCTCATCTGCCTCATCCAATACAAACATCTTGATGTAGTCAGGACGCAAAGATTGTCTGCGCAGCATATCAAATACACGACCAGGAGTGCCAACAACTACATGAACCCCACTTGAAAGGATGCGTTTATCTTCACGAACACTGGTCCCACCAACACAAGCATGAACCTTGACACCTAGATAGTCCCCTAGTGCTCGCATAACCTTCTCAATCTGTTGTGCAAGTTCACGAGTAGGAGCAAGAACTAGTGCCTGGCACTCAACTAAGCTGTAATCAAGCTGCTGTAAAACTCCAGAGCAAAACGTAGCAGTTTTTCCAGTTCCAGATTGTGCTTGCTGAATTACATCAAGCCCCTTGCAGAAAGGAACAATCCCCCTTTGCTGAATTGCAGAGGGTTTCTCAAAACCTTCCCAGAAGTAATACAGCATCCATATAAATGCTCAGTTATCAATGACATAAAACAAAGATAATAATCAAAACCAAAAGTACAGCACGCATTCAAGATTCTTACAAGACATATAATTTGACTGTAAATTAATCTCATATTTGATGCATGCAGATAAACAATAGAAAGTATAACCAAAACTCTCAAGCAAGAATCAACATTCAAAATTATATTACATTCAAATATTGATGTACATACCGTATGCATAAATACCCCTCAGAAGGTTCTCCTGCAATCCCATGGCATCAAAGCTCTCGCAAACTTCGTCATAAGAAGTAAAAAAATCTTGCCCGTCAGCTCCAAGTCTGGTGCCATCAACACATGAAACCGAAATGAGTATATAATTCCAGGCATGGGCGCAACACACGGAGGCATTGCGTATGAAATAGTAAGATGGAATCACAACTATATAGAAGAAAAAAACACATGCCAATGCAATAGCATCTCTACTAAGCAAGGGAAGGGGAAACCTACAACTCATCCATCTTAGCATCATATTGACGACCATCGAATTGCGATCCTTCTGGTGCCTGCCCAGCCATGATTTCAAACTGCAAAGAACACGAGACATCAACTCATTTCACAATCTAAAGATCAAAGTTCAGACACTGATATTGCACAAATTTTAATTTTCCAACTTCAAATACAGAAAAAAAAAAAAAACTGAATAATCTGATACAGTGTACTGAACAAACAACACCTCCAGGAAGCAGAGGCGTTTCTTTTAAAATGTTAAACAACCAAAATAGTTATATTAGTTTCAGTTACTTATGGAAGATGTGAGTTCTGAAATAATTCTTTTAAGAATTTTCACGCCAGAGAATAAATCGATCCGAGCAAAAAGAGCGACAGTGACCAATACCATAAATTACAAATAAAAGAAATCTGAATAACAGCTAAGTAACGAAATCGAACCTTTGAGAAGAAGTTGGAATTTCCAAATAATGAATAAGATTGAGTCTGTAAGAGGGAATTGTGGACTTAGGGTTTCCAAAAATCGAAGGGCGATGGCGGTGGCCGTGAGACAACGACGTATCAAAGATGACGCCGGAGGAGAGTGTCAAATAGGAATTGTTTTCTTATTTCAATGGATTTCGATGATTTTGCTTTCAATTTATCTCTCGATTTTACCCCTGATGCTTTCCGTTAATTGCAGCGTGATCCACAATGTTACGACGTCGTACCAAGTTACCCTCAGAGTACTGTTTTTTGATAGCAAAAAAATTGAAACACGTCAAAGGTTGTATTATGTGTTATTTATCCCACTTTGGTTTGAGTAAAAGGTTTAAATACATAGAAATTCAAACAACTGGGAACTTTATTATCGTTAAAGGTCATTGTATCTTGATTAGAAAAAAAGTTAAACGTATCAAATAAGATTAATAAGAATAATATGAACATATCTATGTAAACTTATAATGATTTAATACGTAGCCATTTATGTTTTACCTAAATGATGCAGTGCAAATTTGATTCTGACAATAATTCATTTGTATCTATCTGTACCAAATAATCAACGAAAGAGTGTGGATCTAAAGTAGAATCAATAACTGGTAATTTCATTTCATTCCAACATTTTTTAGTAAATCAAATTCTTATTTTGAAAAGAAACCTTTCGATAAATTTTGTTTTTTGGAACCATTTAAATTTTTATGTTTTATTTAAAAATTAAATATTTATGATATAAAATTTAAAAGATTATGAATACAAATTTTAGTCAAATTTTGATAACATGTGGAAGATATAGTAAGATATTCCTAATATTACTAAAAAATATTTTTTATATTTTGAGAAAGATATATTTTTTTATTGAAAGTGGAAATTTATATTTTGGGTAGTTATTTACAGGACGAAACAAAGTTTAAAACGATTAAATCAATTTAATTTGTAAATTGTATTGTCAATTTTTTTTAATATTAATTTGAAAGAAGGTGATTGATATACATAATAGTAATGAAAAAATAATTAAGAAATTATATTCGATTAAAATATTGAAAATGTAGAATTATATATTGACTATAATAAAAACGTTAAAATATTATTAGAAATTGTCTTTTACTATTATGATTTGAAACTCTCTTCTTCTTCTTTTTTTACTTCTATTTCTGCCTCATTCTGTGCACAAATGAGGTGTGAGATTTCAAAACTGTAAATTATTGCATACACAACGTTATAGTACCTATCTTATTAATCATACAAATAATGATTTTGACCAAGTAATAATATAATTTTTTAACGTTTCCATAATGTTTTTTCTCCTTCATCATTTATATTATTTTTTTAAAATTATGTCATTTTATTTTTAAAATGCCATTTGTGGAGTTTATTCCTATTAACTAAGTAAAAAATTAATTTTACTTGTAATACTGTGATAGATAGTATTTTGATGATAAATGGAAATTATTTGAAATTAGACTAATATGAGAAGTAACGTATCTACGAAAACATTGTTAAATTGTTGTAAGCTCTTTGAAATCAAATAAACCATTTTAACTTTGGATAAAGTCGAATTATATGCTTCTAAAGGAGGGTCACATTCATGAAATTATGTTCATTGTGTTCAATTATGATTGGTAAAGTAAAGACAATAATGACATTCAAATGAAATCCAATGTTATTATCAAAACTTTTATCTTTATAATAAGTTTTTTTGTTAAATATATTAAGATATGTAAACGAGACTGTAAAAATAATTAAAATAAATGAACAAATTTAGATTTTAATGTAAATAAATATTTTTCCAGTAAACATATATTTCATAATCGGAATAAATTAAATTATCTTATAATAAATAAAATAAAGTATTATATCATCACTAAAATTACATATAAAATATTTTTAGTCATGAGTTAATTATATGTTATTAGTGAATTTTCTTTTTTGAAATTGAACTATTGCAAGTATATAATTAAAGTTTTTTTTTTTATATATATTTTAAAGATATCACATCAAATTGAGATCGTTACAATAATGTGGTTTCAAGTAGATTTTATTGAGTAAAATATCTCATTAAATCATTTAGAAGCTCAAAAGTGACATATTTTTTGGTAAAATATGTAGACTTTATTTTAGTTTTTCTAAATTGTTTTGTTTAAAATTTTATTTCTCTAAACCATTTTTTAAGTATCATCAAAATCATTTAGAAGCGCAAAAGTGATATATTTTAAATTTAGTAAGAAATAATTTTTTTTATAGTGTCAAGCAATTTAAAAAATATTAAAATATTTCAAAGGAATAAAAACATGTTTTATCTTAAAAATGTTCAGTACTTATATTTTTTTAAAACAGTCAACTATCCACACAAAAAGTTCAATATTACTCTCTCTTTGTTTAAATACTCAACCCTTCCTTATAGAAATTGTTGTTTTAAAATTCAATATCTTAAATATATTATTTTTAATTTTGGAAAAAAATTAAGTAAAATAATTGTAAGAACCTAGAAATAACATTTTAGAAAAAAATTGATATAATTAAGATAAGATATGTTTTATTATTAAAGATAAAAATTCATATAAATAGAAAAAAATCATTGGTTTTATTTTTAAATAATTACTATTTCTCTAAAAATATTCTTCTTTTTTGTGTCTTCTTTTTAAAATTTCAACTCTATTGTTTATTAGATTAATTATTTTTGAGATTATCTGTAAACTTATGGTGTAATATCTTAAAAAATAACTATAGAATAAAAACTAATTTAAAATCTAGTTTTAGAGGTAAATAAGATAACAACTATTTTTTTAACTTTTTTTAACAGAAAAATTGTTTAAGTAAAAGTTAGTTATTTACTTTTTATTTTTATAACAACCACCAACTATCTCTCTCCCGTCTAAGAAGATATTCTATTCTATTTTATTTTAAAAAAAACCACCAACAATCTCTAAGAAGATATCCTGTTTTATTCTTATAAAAACTACTAACTCTCTCTCTAAAAATATATACGGTTTCATTATTATGAAAACTACCATCTCTCAAATAATTTCTCTTTAAAGTTTTCTACCTTTTCTCTAGATTTGTGATCTCATAGGTTATCAGATTTAAAATCAGAAGACATCGCTAGATTCCTAGCGCTAAGTAGATCAAGAGTGTCCAATTAGATTCTTGAACAGAGTTAGGTTGCTTGTGATTTTAGGGTTTTGAGTATCTCTACTCTATAGAGGTAGGGAAGCTAGTTTGAATGTTTTTAATAAATATTATAATTACTTGTTTCGTGACTTTGGGTAAGGGAAGCTAGTTGCATGTTTTTTTATAAATGTTTGTCTCCTTTGAAATAGAAATTTATTTATAATGTTGATATTTGGTAAGGGAAGCTAGTTTGATTATTTTTCATAAACATTGTAATTATTTGTTTATTAATGAATTGGATGAATGTTAATGTATTGTATTATGTAGTATCATTGTTTGTGAATGATGTGGTGTGTGATCGAGACATAGTATCTTCAGGAAAGGAGATACCCGTGTTGAGATTATTAGGATGTGCATTGTTTGGGGATTCCTAAGGAGGTATCCTGACTCTACTGGTACATTGGATTCACATAGATGAAGATTACCAGTTGGTGAAGAGTCGAAGGAGGTTCATATGGTCCTGTCCAATGTTTGAAATATGAGTCCGATCGGAGTAGGACATATGGATTAACCCTGTGTATATGGGGTCTGAGGTTTGAAATATGAGCCCGATCGGAATAAACTGTTTGGAACAGTTAGGTGGTATATGACAGGTGCACACCTCTGAGTCTAACTCAATGCACGAGTCTTCCAGAAGTAGAGAGTCTAGTGTTTTTGTTTGTGAGTCAGTGTATGTATGATGTGAGATGAATTATGAAAGATTGAATTGTTGTTGTTTTGTTGAGATAGAAATCCAAATTATGAAAATATATATTGTTTTGAAAACTCTCTAGCTTACCCTTCTTTTTGTGTGTTGTTTGTTTTTGTTTTTAAAACTACGATGATCGTGTATATTACACGAGAGCAGAGAATTTGACAGGTGGTGTGAGTCCGAGTAAATTGTGATGGAGAAGCTTCATTTTATTTTATTTGTAATTTTACAAAGATATTTTATTAAATCTTGTGCGGAGAAGTATAATTTGAAATACATGATGAATGTATGAATTTTTATATTCAAGTTTATTATATAATTTTTTATATAATAAATTTTCTATTATATGAAAAATGTGGGATGTTACATCTGGCAATAAATAAAATAAAGTTATTTGATTATATTTTGTATTTAAGTATGTTCAGTTCTATCTTCTTTTTTAGTTTTTTTAGTTAATTTTGAGTTTTTCTATGTATCTAGTTACACATGTCTTGTAGGTAAGTATCTAATAATGTGATTAGTCTTTATTAAATGTGATTAGTCTTTATTAGCTAGTGACGTGTTTAGATTGTTGATTAAGACACTATGATGAGAGTTAAGTTATCATTGCATTTTTTAGGAGTTAAAGCTCTTTACCAGTACTCAGTCCTCAGAATAAGTTAGACTTAAGTCTCTATAATACTTAGGTTTAAAAGATTTGATCATGAAAGTGACTTTATCACTTTGCTAGAAATTCATGCAAGGATTGAACATTTGAGTGAAATAAATGTGTTTTGATCTAATAATTAATATGAAATGGTTGAATATTTAATGTCGGAGTATGGTTAGTGTATTTATTAAGCTATTGAAAATTAATTGGATAGATTGAAGAAATTGTAATAATATTGATATGTTTATGATTCTAAGTTACTCAAGTTGAAAATGATAGTTTGAAAATAAGTAAGAAGATAATATGAAAAAGTCCTTTTGAATCACCTGGACTGGTTTTGGAATTTTGCAAATTATGTTGGGCAAAATTTTTATTTCAAAATCACATAGCATTGCTTGCTAGGCGAGCCACTATCATTGGACAAATTAAGTCCCAATAGTTTGGTCATTGGACAATTAATGTTTTTGCTGAGTGTAACTCAGGGAATTAAAAACCTGAGAGCATTGTTGTTAGACGAGTTGATATTCATTAAGCGAATTTGGCCCTAAGACTTGGTTGCTAATGAGTCTGAGACTCGTTGGGCGAGAATGCATGTTCTGCATGTGAATTGTGATTGTAAGATGTTTTCGTATATTTTAAAAGTTAAATGTCAATGTAATTATATGATATATTAAGGTGTTGAATGAAGTGTGAACAGTGTAGAAGTGTGATTGAGACATAATATTTTCAGAAAAAATGAAATATTATGTTGAGATTATTTATGATATGCATTGAATTAGAGATTCGTCTAGAAGAAGATCCTGACTCTATCGGTATACTAAAATCACATAAATGAAAATATTATCAGGAGAGAGGTTTATATAACTGAGTCTACGATTTTAAAGCAAGTCTTATGAATATACCTTGTCATGTGGTAAGATTTAATTCTTATGTTCATTTAACTATGTGGAGAGATAATACAATGAATGTAATATACTAGGTGTAGATTTCTGATTCAAATTCAAATTTTACATTGTGTCTTTCTGAAATAAAGTAAAGTGTTATATATATATACTAATGTATTTCTAATATGAGTGATATTTAATATGAGTTATTTGTAGATATTTTTATTTAACACACTCTAAGGAATTGAGTATTCAAGGTTTGTAACTTATTTAAATAAAGATTTAAATTCATTCATGTGATATATTATATAAGTTACCTTATTTCTTTCTTGTTATATTGAGTATTTAAGGTTTGAAATGTTTGTAACTTATTTAATTTAAATTCATGTGATATATTATATAAGTTACCCTATTTCTTTCTTGTTATATTGAGTATTTAAGGTTTGAAATGTTTGTAACTTATTTAATTTAAATTCATGTGATATATTATATAAGTTACCCTATTTCTTTCTTGTTATGTTTGTTTAAATTTTGTGATGATAATATATTTTCAAGAGAACAAAATAATGTTAAAAAGATAGAAGATGATTTTTTTTTCTTTTTAATGTTCTATTTTAACATATATGTATATTTGAAAATTCATATGGAAAATACTATTTTTTTGGAATTGATAATGAGATAAATAATATATATA
>Ga0209489_107977_pt1 | contig 15066 bp, 8 predicted proteins | sample SiratrowhiteBW_FD_187527 | JGI IMG/M metagenome (GOLD analysis project Ga0209489, IMG submission 187527) | Root nodule microbial communities of legume samples collected from California, USA - Siratro white BW (SPAdes) (version 2) | ecosystem: Host-associated > Plants > Roots > Nodule | place: USA... | reverse complement strand
TTTATTGCCTTAAATTTTATGTAAAATGAATAAATTGTTATGTGGTAGTAATAATACAAATTAATGACATTATTACTTGATGTAATAAATACAGAGACAGTAGAAGAGTTTTTTTTTTTTTTTTTTAAGGTCGTCTTTTTTTTTTTTTTTTTTTTTTTTTTTTTTAAAAGAAATTTTTTTTTTTTTTTTTTCACGTTTTCTCATTAAAGATACATGGACGGTTTGAGAAGGAACACACCAACCACTACCTGCTAGGGACACCACAATATAATTCTTCTATGGAAAAATTATCATAAACTTTTCTTCTACCTTTTTTAGCATCATTTTTTTTTACTTTTCATAGCGTATAAAGACTCACTTATCTTTGTTATAAAATATTTTTCTCTTGTCCATTATTATTATTATTATTCAAAACATGTTTGTCGGAAATTAATAATTACAAGCGATTTTTTTATTAGGGCATGTAATTTTTTTTTAATAAATCTTAATAAAAAATCTTTGATTCTTTAACAAACAATTATAAGCAAGGCGTTTAATTAAATGCATCAAGTAAAGTCATTTTGGCTTATAAAAGAAAATGTAAAATTTTCTTTCTATGAGTTTCTCCTCTCAAATTAACATATTATCCTCTAAAAGGTGTTTCTGTATGTGGAAATAAGTTGGTATGCTTTTAATTTTACACACAATTGTTTTTATCAGAATTTGGCATAATGTACATAAGATTTTTCCTTTTTTACTTCAGGTAGAGAGGTGCATACAAGAGACCTAGATGCTTAATGAGACGTGATATCTAAAAAACAATAAGGAAAATAGAATTTATAAAATATCTCCTAATTCTTCTCTTATATTTTTATATTTTAATTGAGATATTTTAAAGGTTTGTAGAATAAGATAATTGGAAAACAATATATTTAAAGGACTTCATGTTAAAACAATATATTTTGTTGAGCAGTTTTGATTGGCATCTGTTGTTTCATGAACTTGCTTCAACTTTTAATCCACTTTTTTTTTATGAGATTATTTTTTTATTGGTGTGTCATTTTAAATTGGAGTAGAAGTTAAAAGTAGTTTTCTTTTTGTTACCATCTCTTGAAAAATCATGAAAACAAGTGTAATGAGGACACCAAGTGTGCTCCTATACCACAAAAACAAAGAAAGATATAAGTTTACATAAGAAAGAAAAATGACAAGAAAAAGAAGAAACAGGACAAGGTGGGTGGAGCAAACAAGCACAAAATGTAAAATTGACCAGAAGATTGTCACTATATACCCTCTTGCATTTCACACTGTTTCAGTGAGACAAAAAACACCTGTTTGCTTATTCCATGATTCCAACCTTTTGTTGGTATTATGAATTGCACATGCCATGTTTCATGAGAATCTTGTTTGGACTAGAATTTTGGAGATGGTAAGATTCATTTTGGGCCATTCAGAATGGTAAGATTGGATAAGTACCATTTGAAGTGAAACTTTTAAGCCACCAACACAACAATATATCTGAATTGGAAAAGGAAATTATGGAAATTGTACCCTTTTGTATTTTGGGAGTTTGGCAAGTGTATGTGTTTTTCTTGATGATTTCTAGAAATATGTGTTTTTGAAAAATGTTGAAAATCTTCACGAAACCTATTATCATTAAATTGATATAACTTTCGTATTTTTACTTCAAGGATATTTTCAGGTAAGTTTTCACCTTAAATGTTGAAATTATTAAGTTCATTAACATTGTTCATATTTCTCTTTTATATTTAGATAATTAATTAATTTCATATATATATATATATAAAAAACTCAACTTTTTTTAGTTGTCTCTTTCAACTAGTAGAGAAGAATGAGTAAGCTGAAACTCCTAAATTGGTTTAACTTATGTAAGGTGGGAGTTTTCATTAAAATATACCAGTAAATGCAAGCTCTTGCACTTTGAATTTTTATTTAGATAACATAATTATATTTAGAGCAGAATCTTCAAGATCTATAGAAAATTACATGGTCCTGGGTTTGCAACAAAACCTAAAACTATCTCAATTCTTAAAAGAGTAAAGAAAGAAAAAAAAAACTTTTATTTGTGATTTAAGAAAATGAAACATGGCCAATGAATGTTGCTTCCACTTGTCACTTGATATTCTTCAAAGCAAAACTTATGAATACTTATAAAAAATATAAGTAATGATTTGAAGTGTAAGAAGATGTTAAGTGCAAGCCCAAGTAACAAATTAAATTGAAGGAACGCATAAGGGCAAACTATATAGCAAGCATAGTTGAAGTTTGAACTTTTAAGACACTCCCTTTTGCCAAAATGGATGTGCTGGCATGGACAACGCCACTGCTATGGAAGCAAACATTTGGCATACAAGTGTGCAAACCTTAATTCATGTTTGGTTCCTAATCCTAATGTTTAGATTAGATAAAAAAAATTAGAATGAATAAAAGTGAGAAACAATACTCTTAAAATGATTGAAAAGTAGAAGTAAGATAAAAATATCACAAAACACATCTTAAAGTAAAATTTGATTATTATTCAAAAAAAATAAATTGTCTCTCATTTGAACTCAAAGGTCCAATATTGTGATTTCATTGGGATAATTACTTCCTGCAGCCCGACATTTGCTTCTTGCGTTCCATTAATTTTTTTTAATTCCACAAATGCTCTTACCATAATACTGAAGGAAGTGTGGTTTTGTGAAAGTGTAGAAGATTGTGTTGGTTGTCGGTGGATGAGCTATCAACGGCGAAGGAGCTAGCATCGGCCACGACTATAAAGAGTGACGGAGTGGTGCGACGATAGATGAACAGTGAAGGAGTAACGGAGAAACACATTGCAGCACAGATCTTGAGAAAAATTTCTTTCATTATAAAAAATAGTTTTTTTAAGCCTTTTACGAAAAAACATCTCTTATTATGAAAAACATTTTTCATAAGATATTTTTCTTATTACGGAAAATGTTTTTCATAATAGGAGAAACCTTATGAAAAAGCTTTGCCATAAAAGACTTATGGAAATAATTTTCTGTAATGAAGAAAATTTTTGAAAAAAAAAAGATACATTGCTCCTCCATCAAACTACACCTCCGCCATCATCCTTCGTAGCTATCACCGTTTGTAGCTCTTCCGTCGTTGGTAGCTCCTTTGCCGTCACCCAACACCCATCTTCAACACTTTCACAAAATCACAACCTAATTTACTCCTTTCAATATTCTGGTTAGGACATTTATGAAATTAGGAAAAATTTATGAGATGGAGAAAGCAATTGCCTTTCATTGGCGCAATATTTTCAAACACAATTGGCCCAGACTCATCACCCTACAACTACAAATTTTCCTTACCCCTACTATTCTATGGTACATTCACATTCAGTGATATTCTTGTATGTAATTAGTTGAGACATGTACGTGACACAATTGAAAAGTAAATTATTTTAGAAAAAAATTATTTTTAAGACTTAAAAAATTATAAAGGTGACCTAGGAAATACAAAATACAACAATAATTATAATGTTCAACTTTTTTATGCATATATAGTTTGAATAACTAATACAATTATACATACACTCAAAGTATATATAATATATTTACGGGACATTCAATTCTGAAAAGAATTTAAATATTTAGATATGAAAATAAATATTACGATCACTCAATAATTTTGTTCATATTACTTATAATGCCATCTACTATACGATATAGATTTATATATAAATATATATATATATATATATATATATATATATATATATATATATATATATATAAGTATTTCTCACACAATCTCTAATAAACTGTATAAATTAAAATGTTGTTATAAGATATTAAAATTATCTGAATCTCAATCATAATAATTGTCACATGATAACTTTTCAAATACAAATTCCTATTAATTATATATATATATATATATTACCATATACTAACATTTATCATCTTGATTAGTGTTCTTACACGAATACAGGAGACACAATATTATCCGAAGGCTTTTCGGATGGACTTCTTCTGTCTAGTCCAACTTCAATGTCAACTTAAGTACTCGTCCTCAAAGGAAGATCCAATCGCCCAGTCCACAGCGGAAGGTGTACCTGCGATGACATTTCGACGTTCAAGTAAGTATCCGGTTATCGGAGTTAGATATGCTTTAATTGAAGTTTTTCACATACCTTTGACCTTTACTGTTCACATATTTATAAGGTTTTGGGGTTTACTTATTTCTTACGTTTTGTCAACTTTTGCAGACTTTATGTCAGGGGTTGCGTACAGGTTTCGAGCACCATCTTTCCTTATGCCCGTGGAGATTCCCGGTTTTCTAGACAGATAGTATTCGTTACATCTTCATGGGCGGATAATATTCATTATGTCTTTATGGGCGGATAGTATTCGTTATGTCTTTATTATTAGGTTGGTTATTTCGAGATGTGAACTTCTGGGCGGATAATACACTTGCCCCACAAACTTGAGTGATAAGAGTTGAAACGAGAAGTCTCTTGTAATGAGTTGAGGCCTTTCGGTTGACCAAGTGAATTGCTCAATGCTCGTTTATTCGTCTTTCTCGAGATTCGCTTGTTGTCGAGGTGGGAGTACCTAATCGTTTGTTCATCCTTTTCCTTCTTGTTTATTGTGCTGACGTGGCATTCTTGGATGACAATCCCCCTTTTGATCCTGCGATGGGAGCTTAATTGTGTACTGTTCAGGTCTCTTGGGGGAATGTGCCCCTTCTATAAATAAAAGTATTTGGGTTAAATGTTTCTTTCGCGGTCCAAAACTTCTCTGATATCCGGCAACTTTTGTGTATTATAGTGGCTAGGTGTAGCGCGTTCATTCCTAGAGGTAAAAATGTCCTCCCTGTCTGGTTTTTCTGAATCCACTGGAAGTGTCTCGTAGAGTGCCATGGCCAAGTCTAGAGTTTCTGAGGGCTCGCCCATTTTGTCCAAAGAAGTATCCGGTAGTGAACACGATGGAGCTTCTGAGCAACCTAATGTTGCCGGCATGCTTTTGTCCGAGCTAGCCGAGAACAATATGCCTCATGGATGCAGATATGAATGGGCGAGTACTTTGGTTACATCTCGTTTCTCTAGGTATAGATGGTCCTCCATGGTGAATACCTATGCCGCAACAGTTCCCATGTTTACTACGGGGAAAACGAGCCCAGAGCTTTTTGTTGAGTGTTGTTCGCCTGTGGATAACGTGTGCCATGGGCGAGGGGGTCACGATCATGATTTCTTTTATATCTACCCTTGTATGTTCACGGATTCTATCGTTCGCCTTCCTTTCGATGAATTCACCATAGGCGTATTACGTCCGTTGAATGTGGTGCCCACGCAATTGCATCTTAATTCTTGGGCGTCACTTCAGGTATTTCGGCTTTTGGCCGAGATGTTCCACCTCTGCCCTTCTCCTCATGTTTTTACGTCCTACTATAGTACTCGTCCTACCTCTCCTGTCAAGTGGGTTTCTCTTGTCAGTCAATCCCACAATGTTCTTTTTACTCCTTTTTCCTCCTCTTACAAATAATTTAAGGATTCTTTTTTTAAAATCATCATAACCCCCACCAGCAGGCATCATTTTTTCAATGGGGATAATGCTAAGTTTCTGTTATATTGGACCCGGGATGCAGTCCACTATCTGTCTTGGCCGAGGTCTCCCACGACCTAGGACGACAAGAAGATGTTTGACATTATGGACCAACTCCCACGGAAGCTCAATGTCCGATCCATTCTTAAGCTTTATCTTTCTTCACTCCGCTGGGTGGATTTGTCTGGTATGTTTGTTTTTTTATGACATTATGGTTTCGGTTTTTAACCCTGCTGAATTTTCATTCTTCCTAATAGGTATAATGGCTCAGCGAGGACCTGCTTATCTCGAGAAGTTGCAAAAGATCAAAGAAGATCGCGCTGCCGAATAGAGAGTTGTTGGCGAAGGTTCTGCTCCTGACGCCACACCCTTCCCTAACCAAGCTCCTCCTCCTCCTGATAGCGAGAAAAGAAAACGTAAGGAGAAAAAGAAGAAGCCAAAGGACGACAAGAAAGGTAAATAAAAGAAGGCTTCCTCCTCTCAGCCTTCTCCGAAAAGATCTCGGCTGAGCATCCCGGACACGAGTAAAGACCTTGATGAATCCGATAGGGGCTTGATAGGCTCCCTCTTTACTCCATATATGTCTTTTGCCAAGGGCACGAGTGTGGTCCTCTCATCTGCTGAGAAGAAAGCTTTCATTGGCTGTTCTACTATTGAATTGGTGAATACATGCCTTGAGATGCATAGCCGGACCTTAGCTCTTACCAAAGTAATTCGTGCCCACATGCTGAAGGGTGGTGTGGCCGAGCTGGCCAAGATTAAGGAAGAGTTGTCGGCCACGACAACATCTTTGAAGGAAGCTCGTGACATCAATGCCGCCTTGGGTGAGTCTTTGAAGACTACAGAGCTGAAACTTAAGAAAACAGAGCAAGAGAGGGATGGTCTGAGGGCTTATTCGAAGGGCGTGAAGAAAACAAATGAGAAACTTTTGGAAGACATCCAGGAGCTCGAACAGTCTCTTTCCGAGGCCACCCTTGCGCATGATGAAGCGGTGTCCGAGAAGGCTCAGGTGGGAATTAAGCTTAATGATCTAAAGGACAATGTAATAGACCTTCACAAAGAAGCCTTCGGACAGGCGGTCCGTCAAGCCATATTTCTTTATGGTGTCCCTGAGCAAAACGAACTTGATCCGGATAAGGATGTGTTTGATGGTCGCCTGATTCCTATCAAGGATATTCCTACCGCCGCTGAGGATCCGACACCTGCTACGGATAAGGGCGAGTTTGTTCCGCTTGAGGGGGGAGGGTGGTGAAGCTGCTGATGAGGAAGACTGATTGTATGAAGACCTTATCTTTTCTTGTTTTTAATAGGCTTTTTGTACATGCCATAAACAACCCTTTTTTTTTATGTTGATCCTATGGTCTAACCTGACCGAACCTTTTGTAATGATCCCGGATTCATGCAATGACAATGTGTTTCAATTATTTTTCTAATTACCTTGTGTTAATTTGTAGTAACGACTACTGGTTGTATTACCGACTATATTGTGGTTAATTTCTTGATTGTATGCGGTTTGAAATAAGTGTTAGGAGCTTCACTATGGAGTGAAGTGTCTCCTATTGGGAGGAAGGTTTCTCTATGCAGTGAAGACGACTTCCAGACGTATTTTGCTTGGATCACGTTGGAGTGATTTATTGTTGCCCCTTGACGGGATTAATAGATATTTATCGTAACTGGTGTGGGGGATCACTATGGAGTGAATCGACCCCAGGTAGAACGTACATATCAGTTCATGACAACAGATTTCATTGATCATGTGCATATTGTCGGGCCTCATTAAAACCTTTGTTAGTGAAAACCCTCCTTAGGGACAAAACACTAAACCAAGGAAAGAGTACCCTTTACATGTTGTTAACTAAAATAAAACTTCAAGTGTGTTGCATTCCAAGTTCTCGGGATGCCTTGCCCGATAGGTGCTCTAACCGATACCTGCCCTTCCCAAGTGATGTTGTGATGCAAAAGGGTCCCTCTCAGTTGGACAAGAACTTTCCGTCGCTCTTCCATGCTTCGCTACGCATGCACCAGACCAAGTCTCCTGGCTAGAAATTTCTCAGTTTTACCTTTGTGTTGTATCTTCTCCCTGCTCTGAGCTTGCTTGCTTCATCCCGGATTCTTGCCTGGTCCCTTAATTCGCTGATAACATCCAAGTTAATGGCCAGACTTTCATTGTTAAGGTTCATATCTGTTAGTTGTCTTCGTAGCGTTGGCTCTCCTACCTCTACCGGGATCATTGCATCAGTTTCATACACCATGTTATAAGGGGTTTCCCGAGTGCTTGTTTGTGGTGTACAACGGTAAGCCCATAACACCTCCAACATTTCTTCCGTCCATCTTCCCTTGGCGATCCCCAAACTTTTTTTTAATTCGTTTAAGATGACCTTGTTTGCTGCCTCGACTTGGCCATTGGTTTGGGGATGCTCCACTGAACTTGTCACATGACGGATTCCTAAACCCTCATAGAAGGCGAGGAGTGTCCGGTCTGTGAATTGTCGCCCATTGTCAGTGATGACTGTGTGAGGGATTCCAAAGTGACACACCAAGTTCTTCCAAACGAATGCTTCCACTTTACGTGCAGTTATGGTTGCTAGTGGTTCTGTCTCAATCCATTTAGTAAAGTAGTCCACGCTTACGAAGAGGAACCTGCATTGCCCCTTTCCGGGAGGAAAAGGTCCTATGATGTCCATCCCCCACATAGCAAAAGGCCAGGGGGATGTCACTCCATGTAACATTTCCGGCTTGTTGTGTACTAAGTTGTCAAACTCTTGACACTTCTCACATTTTTTGCAATATTCAGCACAGTCAGTTTGGATGATGGGCCAGTAGTATCATGCTCTCAAGATCCTTACCAGGGTAGTCCTGACTCCAGAGTGGAATCTGCATATCCCCTGATGTAGCTCTTCCAGAAGGTACTTAGCTTGTGTCTGCGTGACACACTTCAATAAAGGTCTTGAATACCCCCTTCTATATAAATCGTTCCCCGCCAACGTATACCGAAGCTTTTCACTTCCATTGAGCGTAGGTCTTTGTCTGAACACTCTCCTGTGAGGAGGTAATTCCGGATAGGTTCATACCAACACTCCTCTACTTCAACCACACCGCAAGTTTCTTCGTTTTTGGTAACACTTGGTATCTCTACTATTTGTTGCACTACTGAATGGTGGTGATTTTTTTTCTTGGTACTTGCCAACTTGGACAGTAGGTCTGCTCTGAAATTATGTTCTCGTCTCACATGTTCCATTTTGATAGATGGAAAATGTTGTAACAAGGTCTGGACCTTGTGATAATATTTGAGCAGGATTGGGTCCTTCACTTGGAATTCTCCAGTGGTGTGACCTATTGTTAATTGTGAATCACTCCGGTATATCAGATCTTTGGCTCCCATGTCTCGTGCAAGTTCCAATCTTGCTATCAGTGCTTCATACTCGGCTTAATTATTCAACGTTTTAAAGCTGAACCTCAAAGATTGCTGTACAATGAGCTCCCTTGGGCCTTCCAATACCACTCCTGCGCCAGACCCTTGTTTGTTGGAAGATCCGTCAACATACAATATCCAGGTGGAGGAATCTCTTGAGGTTTTTGAGGGCTCCTACTCTAATTCAATAGCAAAATCAGCCAAGACCTGGGCTTTTATCGCCCCTCGGGCTTCGTATTTAATCCCGTACTCCGACAACTCTACTGCACATGATATCATGCGATCGACCAGATCGGGTTTGGAGAGTATCTTTGCAATGGGGTAGTCTGTTTTAACTACGACTTCATGGTTTTGGAAGTACGCCCTCATTCTTCTTGTTGTGGTAACTAAGGCTAGCGCGACTTTCTCGATTGTTTGGTATCTAGTTTTCACCTCCTACAAAGTTCTGCTGACGAAATGGACCGGTCTCTGCTCACTATTAAATAAAAACAATTACTAATTCTTCTTAATTGGACGAAGAATGTGTTAGACTAAGAGAATTTAGATGACTTCAAAGCGTGTATCATTGTCACTTTTCTAAAGAAATATTTGTCCTCTACTTAACAATAGTCAACAAATCTTCTTCACGATACGATGAAGTTCCTATTTACACTTGTAGTAGTAGAAAACAGTTCAGACAATCATTTTATTTCTTTGAGTTGTTCTCATATATTATATAACAAACGTTTAAAATTAAACGTTCAAAACTTTTGAAAGTTTTACAAAACTTTAAAAAAACCAATTAACCAACTTTGAAACTATCAAAATAAGTTAACAATATTTTGATGACATGACACTTGGATTTAACATTTGAAAATGGTTAACGTTTAGCTAAGAAAGTTTATTCGGACACTCCCAACAATTCGCCAAAATCCAAGTAAGATATTAAACTACCAATCCCTGCACCATAACATCTTTTATTACAAAATAACTTAAAAATATAAGAAGAAAGGAATTTTCCTTAATAGAAAATGATTTACTTACAAAAACTTAACTTCAATCGAATTATACTACTTCTTATTCTTTTGCTCTATAGGAATATATTTCACAACAAAACAAAGTTTTACTTAATTTCTAAACTTAAAGAATTTTATAAAGAGATAAAATTTTAAAATAAAATTAGAAATAAACACATAATTTCTATTTATAGACTTTTAAATCTTTATTATTTAAAATTTGTCTTAAAATAAAACTCATATATATAATAATAACTTTTTTAATTTATAGAAGATAAATAAGTAAAAGAATTAATAAGGTTAATATGGATTAATGACGTAAATTTGGTGTACTATATCATATAACGAGGAGTAAAATTTTGAAAATAGGAAGCAAAGGTGGCAATATTGATAAAAGTAAGAGGTAAAATATATAATTAAACAAAAAATAATTAATGTAAGATAAATTTTAAAATTATGATAAAAAATAAACATATTTTTTGAAAAAAAAAATTATAGATATGATATTTGTATGTGAGTTGTCCTGAGTCAAGAGGTGAATTTTAGACTCAAAATAAGATAATAAGATGTAGAAAATAAGATAATAAGATGTAGAAGGTAGTTCACTTATAACGTGAAAGTTGAATGAATATGTGTCTAATGAATTGGGTCACCCAATTCAAAAGTCCAATATAATTATTAGAAACCAGAATAAAAAAGTTCAAACAAAATGATGTTCTCTACAATTTGAACGTTTCTATTATTACATAATTAAGATTAACATTAGATCATTAATTATAATTAAATTTCATTTAAATTTGATTTCGAAATAAGTGAATGAAAATATATAAATACAAGCATTAAAATATTAAAAAAACAATATATATTTAAATTAGCTAAGAACAATTAAAAATCTTAACACCTAGAATACAAGCGACTACGGAAGATATTATATTTAATAACTTAGATGTGTCTTTTTTTACGTATTAAACATATATTCTCGAAATAGTTACATGTTCATTTTATTAGAAACTTTTAAAAACTATTTTAGTATGTAATTATTTTTTGGAAAAATTACAACTTCTATGTTTCTATGTTTTTCTACATTTCTATTTCCATATAAAGAGATAGAAATAAAATATTCCTGTGGGAATAAAATGAATTAATACTAAACATATATGTAACTTATATTTTTATTCATGTTATTAAATTAAAAAAAATCATGTGAATAATCAAATATAAACAAACACTTTTATAAGCATATTCAGGAATAACAGTCATAGTTAAAATATTATTAGGAATTAATAAGATTCTTATAGATGCAAACTCCCTATTCCATTTTATCAGTCTTAATTAACACTTTAAAACAAATTATAAATGAGACATAAAGAAAAGTGAAAATTCTCCATACTTGAAAAGCACTGGAGGAGTATAATTTTGTGAAACAAAGACTTTTTCTTTGTGGTGAAATTAATGTTGATTTAAGGCTGAAAGTGTCTCTTACAGCAAAAGCAGAGACACAACATGCAATAAATAGAGAGAAAGCTCCCAAGTTTCATACGCTATCTATCTATGATGAGTTCAGAGAAAGAGAAAAAGATGGTGTTGGGAGTGCATGGTGATGTTCTTCCACTAACTTTTGTGGTTCACTTACTGGCAATTCCTGCTATTGTCATGGTTTTGGTTTGGACCATACACTTCAGGGGTGGCTTGTCTTTGAACTCCTCCAACAAATCTCTCATCTTCAATGTATGTTCATCTTTCACTTCTTTTCATTCACTTTGGACTTTGATTCAGCTATTTGGGCCACTTCATGTTTCTGATTTTCTGATATATTCATGTTTCTGATTCTGATATATTCATGTTTCTGATTTTCTGATATATTCATGTTTCTGATTCTGATAAATTCATGTTTCTGACTTTCTGATATATTCATGTTTCTGATTCTGATAAATTCATGTTTCTGATTCATTCATGTTTCTGATTCTGATAAATTCATGTTTCTGACTTTCTGATATATTCATGTTTCTGATTCTGATAAATTCATGTTTCTGATTCATTCTGATATATCTTCTGTTCTTTGAACTAGTCCAGTGATGTTTGAACTGTCTCAGTGTTTTCAACTTTGATCTTGGAAAGTTGCTGTGTTTTGCATGTTTTACTGTCAAATTTTTACAGTTTTGTTGCTAAAACAAGACTCTTTTACTTAGTTTAATATTTATTTAATTGGTGTAAAATACTATTTTTTTTATGATCAATTTCTGATAAGATTTGGCAAAAGTTATTGACAAACATAGGAAACTGTTAATTTTATATATTTTTAACTTGTACAAATATATCTTGAAATTGAATAATGTACGATTTTGATTTTGTCGAATGTATACTTACTTAATAAATGAAAATTGAAATGAATAGAAATATTAATTTTAATTCGAAAAAAATTCACTGTCTGCAATTATTTTACTTAATTAACTAAATCAAAATTACCAGGTATAGAAAAAAAGTTGATGCGTTTGTACCTTATAATTATAATAACTATTAATGTTTATCTGTCAACTACCTTTTAAAGTCTTGAAAAGATTGAATGACGCTACCTTTAATAGGTGAATTGAGTGAACGATTTCTCTTTGAAATTTTCAACTATTCTTGAAGTACCCGTGAACAAATAAAAATAATTTTTTTTATATCAAAATATGATTTAAATATGCTTTAATCATTATGAAATATTTCAATTTTGATTTTCGTTATTATGAAATTAAAATATTTTTAATAAATTAAAATTTATTTTATTTATTTATCATTACGTGGTATTTATTTAAAACTTATGTGTTTGATGAAATATAAGTGATTATTCTGGATGTTCTTAGTAAGGGTTTGAGGTATAATTATAATATTTGATGTCTAAAAAATGTTGAGAGTTCAAAATAAATAATATTTATTTATCTCACAATAAACCTTAAGAAATAATCTTTAAATGTTGCTAAATATTATTGTATCCCTTTTGTTAAAAATTAATAATTATTGTATCCCCTTGTAGATTGTTACTTCTTTCTGAAATAGTTGTAATAAAAAGTTTCAAAATAACTGATATTTTCATCTTTTAAGGAAGTATCAATTCTTTTCTCTTCTTAATGTGTTCTCAAATCAATTATTTTATTTTTCTTATTTAAAATAGTGTATTATGAAAAAAAATATTTTAATAAAATAACTTCAAATTAAAAATTACTATATTTATTATGGTATTAATTATATAGTACAGAAATAATAAATGGTATCTAAAATTTCTAACCCCCACATATAGTTCTTCCAGCTGGCGCCAACTCAGTTACTCCACGTGGACAAATAATAAATACGATGCTATTTGTATGCTTAATAAATGTTACTTAATATACCCACAGGATAAAACCAACTTTTGGAAAATATTAGGATAACGTAATCACTACGCTAAGAATTATTTTGAAAATAATTACAATTTTTTTTATATTAAATAATATATAAATTACATATTAAATAATATATACCCGCTAACTCAACATGTTAATAGTTCGTATGATCATATAGGAACAATACTTTTTGCTTTATATCATAACTTTAAATAACCATGACGATGAGCTTGTATTCAATATTTCCATTGATTTTCTCTCTCTAATTTCTACTAATTAAAGACGTTTTGAGTGTTGAGATTTACATATTTGATTAATTTTTTCTTAAATAATTGGTTTGATTATGCTTTAAATTTTTAAAAAATTTAGGATAAATGCTTCATTAGTCCCTCAATTTAAAAAAAAAATATTTATAAACATCTTTTTACTTCTGTTTCATATTATTTTATTCTTTTCTCTCTATTTTTTTAATATTGATCACGTTTATCATTTTTAGTATTGCTTATGATAATTGATAATCACAGTTATATGAGACTTTAAACAATGATTGTATTGACAATCAACCTTAAGAGGAGGGACATATGATAATTAATAGTTGTTGTATGTGTTAAATTTTTACTATTATAATAATACTTTCAATTACGGTTGTATTTGTAATAATCATATGTGTTATTATTTTATAATCACACTTTCAATGACGATTGTATTAATAATCATCATTAATGTGTTATATTTTTTAATATTGGTTCATTTTTACGATTATCTCAAACTTGTGTTAAATCACAATTCTTATACCACAATTTATAAAATAATGGTAGCAGATCATTTTTTATCAATATATAATTGATTTAAATCAAAGTCATTCATAACTCAATAGCTATAAAACATAAAAATTATTCTAAATTAATAAACTATAAATTGCAAAAACAACTATAATGTGTTAACTGTCCAAAAGTGTTATAAATGTTAACAAAGTTATGATGTAGTTGAGTACGTCAAAGTTTAACAACTATGTCTCCATCAAAAGCTACAATATTTAATAACTTCACGTTATTCTACAAACCATAAACGTTAGTTTATTGAAAAATTAGTATGGTAAAATATGATGAATTATATAGTCCTAATTTATTTCAATTACGAGTTGCACAATGATTCTTATCCATTACGCATAACTAATTGGTATATGATGATTAAATGCTTTGAGGTACACTTATGTCATTTATGTAATCTTGCACAATTTTTTTTATATTCAAAATTGACACTAAATAAAAAAAAAAACACTAGTTGGTGTGGAACTATATACAATAAGTGTAAAATAAATTGATTTTAATTACCAATATAATAGAGATTTATTGTTCAACAAGTAAAATTACATAGTTGTGTGAAGAACTATAAATATCTAATAAAATTATTTAGTTAACAAATTAATAAATGTAAAGTAGTATAAATAGATTATACAATATTTATATAAAATTTAACTGAATTTAATGGATAATTTTTTTTCAATATTTATAAGTTGTATTTAAACTTTTGTACTTCTAATACTTATTGGTATTTACTCCTTCACTCAAAGAAGTTAATTAAAAATTAAATTGTGAAGATTAACGGCTAAGTGCATGTAAAAAAACAAAAATAAAAGAAAGCAAGAAAAACAAAAGCTGAGACCTAGTGAAAGCTATTATCTATGTTTAATCTAACTAAGTAGTGCATTATTAATATATAAATATATATATATATAT
>Ga0209489_107974_pt1 | contig 15069 bp, 11 predicted proteins | sample SiratrowhiteBW_FD_187527 | JGI IMG/M metagenome (GOLD analysis project Ga0209489, IMG submission 187527) | Root nodule microbial communities of legume samples collected from California, USA - Siratro white BW (SPAdes) (version 2) | ecosystem: Host-associated > Plants > Roots > Nodule | place... | reverse complement strand
TGACCAACTTTGAATCCAGCCAACACTTAGTTTCTGGAATTTCCAGAAACCAGTTTTGAGACCCGATTTTCGGGGTCGATTTTGAAGGTGCAAATGGATTCATAAATGTACTTTCCATATATCATTGCAAAGAGCTTCAAGATATCTTTCCAACGCACCCTCGCAAGGCCTCTAAAGATTCAAGGATTGAGAGGAAAAATCCTCGAAAGTTGGTCCAGTGACCAACTTTGAATCCAGCCAACACTTAGTTTCTGGAATTTCCAGAAACCAGTTTTGAGACCCGATTTTCGGGGTCGATTTTGAAGGTGCAAATGGATTCATAAATGTACTTTCCATATATCATTGTAAAGAGCTTCAAGATATCTTTCCAACGCACCCTCACAAGGCCTCTAACGATTCAAGGATTTTGAGAACGAAAGCCTCAAACTAGCGCCCATGCTCCACTTATTTTATTTTATGTGCCAGGAAATAGGATTAATGGTGAAACCCGAATTTCAGGGCTAGATTTAGAGCACCTATGGTTATCATAAATGGTTATGTAATATATCATTGAAAAGAGCTCCAGAAGCTCTTTCCAATGCACTCCTCCACCAATCTCACAGATTCACTGCTTGCTCTCAAATTTACTCCGAAGTGAGTCCACTGGACCAAAATGAGCAGACCAGGTGCTCGACAAAATGTCTAAATGAAATACAGTTTTTCGAATCCAATTTCATGTATATTCAGTGACTGTAATAACTCAATTATGATACAATTCAACTCAACATAACCTAACCTACAACATTGAACCACATTTACATAGAAACAATCACATGCACCAACATCTTCCTCTCATATATCAAACACCAGTCATAATCTCACTGTTTTTTCAATTTTCATGTTTATAAACTCGTTATTTTTGCTCATACATGTTCCTAATAGGTGCAGAAAACGAAATTACACAATATTACATAGCAAAACACATTAAAACAACAAACACGATCTCGGCGGAGTACATTTTCCGGCGAGATTCCAGCGACCTTGAACGGCCGGTCCAGAGGTCGGAAAAGGTTCCTTATGTTGTTCTCATCATCATGCAAGTTAATACAAGCAAAGATATGTAGTGAAACGGTGTCAAACAGGAAAATAAAGTCTCACCGGTGCAACTTCATGGAAGAAGATGACCGACGAGAATGGTGAATATGATTTGCAGTGTGCACGGGTAGAGAAACTTGTAAATTATGCGGCAATGAGATGAGGAAGAAGAGATCTACCTCTTGACGCCTAGAGGAGGTCAAATGAGGGTGGTCCGAGGCAACTCTGACGAGGCACTCAAATTTTCCGGCGAGCTTCGAAGCTTGAAGCTTGCTTTTCTTCCACTATTAAGCTTTGTGATGAATATTCCAATCTCCTCTTAGTCTCTCACTCACAGATTCTCCCCACTTTCAATTTTTCATTCCCTCTCCCCTCTGAAAAACTCTCAATTCAATTTCCCACTTCCTCTCTCTTTTTTTTCGCTCCCCCTCCTCCTCTTTTATCAACCTTCTCTCTTTCATGTGCCAACCGATTTCCGTTTTTTCTTTTCTCTCTCCCATGTGCCAACCCATTCCACTCACAAATCCTCTCCATTCCTAGCTTGCCACGTGGCGAGAAAAACTCTCCACTCCTAGCTTGCCACGTGGCGAGCAAAATCTGATTTTTTTTTAATTCTTTAATTAATTTTAAATATCCATTCATTTCATATTCTCTTTCTCTCTTTTAATAAGAAAATTCAATCAATTTAATTTAAAAACAAATTTATTTATTTTTGTGATTAAAGCATCTACAAAATTGGAAACAAAACGGTATACTTTTACCCGGACAAAATCGGGTATTAAGAGGTAAGTTAAGCAAGAGATATCATAAGTGGGTGAAATATTTGGAACAATTTCCTTACATTATTAAATACAAAAAAGGGAAAAGTAATACAATTGTTGATGCTTTATCTAGGAGACACACATTACTCATCTCTTTGGGCTCACAGATTCTAGAATTTGATTACATAAAGGAGTTATATGAACATGATCTATATTTGCAATACACTTACGTAAGTTGCCTCATGCAACTCTTGATGGGTTCCACATATCCAAGGGATATATTTATAAAACGGGAAAACTTTGTACACCCCAATGATTCATCAAAAAACTTTTTGTCAAAGTCATGAGGAAGGTCTCACGGGCCATTTTGGAGTTGATAAAACTCTTATTTACTTAAAAAATAAATTTTTATCGGCCATACATGAGAATATATGTTTAAAAGTTTTGCTCTAGGTGCATAGCTTGTCTTCACGTTAAGTCTAAAGTACTGCCTCGTGGACTCTACACACCTCTCCCCATAGCTAACACCCCATAGATTGACATTAATATAGATTTGTGTTGGGTCTCCTAATAATCCAAAGGGGTATAGATTCTATCTTTTTGGTAATAAACTATTTTAGTAAAATGACTTATTTTATACCATATCACAAAGTAGATGATGTTAATTATATCTCAAGGTTTTTCTTTAAAGAGGTTGTCAAATTGCATGGTTTACTTAAGACTATAATGTTTATAGGAATGTTAAGTTCTTAAGTCATTTTAGAAAACTCTTTGGAAATGACTTAGACCTAAACTTATGATTTCTACTACTTGACACCGTCAAACTGATGGACAAACTGAAGTAGTGGATAGGTCCCTATCTACATTCCTGAGGATAATCTCAAAAGGCAACAATAAGTCTTTGGGTGAATGTTTTCCTCAAATAGAATTTGGTTGTAACCGGGTAGTTCATACGACTAGTAATATTTCTCCTTTTGAGGTTGTTTATGGTTTTGACCTCATCACTCCTCTTGATTTACTTTCACTTTCAGATACAACTTCTTTATTACATAAAGAAGGAATGTCTATATATGAGTATCAAGAGGTATCATGAGAAGGTAAAAACCATATTAAAAAACAAAGTGAAAATTATGTTGAATACAAAAAAGAGAAATCAAACGAATGTGAAAAACAAATGAACGTGATACTTATCTGTCGCTTAAAAATCAATGTAAAAGAGTTTCAAAAACAGGATGTTACCCAATGTCTTCATGGAAGATTAAGTCACGCTCTTTGTCTGACTAGAAACCTCGAAACAGTGACAGGGTGAGAACGAAAACGAAATCAGAGAGTTAACAACATTTTCCCCAAATCAAACCCTAGAACGCTAAACAACATCATAAATGATTTATAGTGGAGATGTTACCTAATCTCTTCATATAAGTTGAGTGGTAGCTCTTCCAACTCTTGGAACCCTTAAAACAGTGACAGCGTAAGAATGAAAACGAAATGAGAAGGTTAGCCACATTTTCCAAAATCAAACCCTAGAAAACTTAAACAACATCATAAAATATTTAAGGACTGTTTGTTTCAAAGTGTAGAAACAAGAGAGCGAAGAAAAACAAGTATTATTCCAACAAACGAGACAAAACTTTACGAAAAACAAAAACTATTTTCATTCAAAACTTTATTCGTACAAGAGACATGATTTGCCAAAAAAGTTATACTTTTATAATTAAATAAATAAATAAATAAAATTATAATTAAATAAAATATAAAATAATATTTAATTTTTTATTTTAAAATTATAAAATAATAATTAAAAATATATAATAATTAAAAAGATAAATCTCGAACGTTGTGAGACTTATTTAATATACATGTTGTTTTATGACATGTGAAGCTTTGTTACTTGTGTTTCCTCAAATGTTATTATTATACATCAATATAAAATAAAGATGCTTATAATTAAGATATTTGAATGTAAAAACAATTAATATGATTAATAGATATATAGCATATTAATAAATGTTATAAAGTAAGATAAATAAATCATATTTTAAATTCACACGTATTAACATTTAATATATATATAGATATATATTAATTATAAAGATAAATTAAATGTCTACCGTGAATTTTTCCCCCCTAAAATCCACGGCTTACATAGTTGGTGGGTCCCCCCATAATAGGAAGGGGTGACACAAACACACTCATCAAGTGTTACATTACACTCGCAGGACGAGAGAAAAACGAAGAGGAGCTTGAGGCGCGAGTCACTGTTACGTGTTTGCACTGAGTCGGTAAGAACGAACGAGTGAGCGAGTCGAAAAGCGAGTCACTGCACTGCATGGACCCTCTCGAAGCTTTGGTCGCCCAAATCCAAGGGCTATCGAGCACTTCCAGCGATGTCAGTCGCCTCCACAGTGTTCTGAAGCAATCCGATGAGTTGCTCCGATCCGAGTCAACTCGCCTCTCTCCGCTTCTTACTCAACTCGACCCCTCCGTTCACTCCCTTGGTTATCTCTACATCTTGTACGTTCCGAAAAAAAGTTAATTATAACCGTTATTTGTCGATGCTCAAAACCCTAGTTTTTGAACCCTAGAATGTTGTTGCGAGATTACGAGATATTTTTTATTTGATTGCAGAGAAGCCTCTTTGAACGCTCCGATCTCCAAAACGCAGGCTGAGACTGCCGTTCCAACCGTTACCAGGTTCATCGGCGCTTGCAGCGATCAGATTCGTATGGCGCCCGATAAATGTATGGAAATAAGAGATTCGAATCCTTTGTTTTGCTTGATTAATTGCTTTTATAGAAACGACTTGACATTGGGAAATTGCCTGCCGAAGTTGTTTTTGCGCACTGATTTTGAAACCTTGTTGCTTACATGACTAAATAACGAATTGCGGGTTGAAATTATCTTATAGGTTTTTAGATACTTGTTCGATCGAGTGTTGTTTACAATTCAATAAAGGTGAAGGAGAGATGTTATGGTCGGCGTGGCAGAGAGGAGAAATAGATTAGATGGAAATGAAAAGGATGAATGGAAATAGGTGGGAAATAGAGTAGAAATTGTAAGTGTTTGGTTGAAGAGAAGTAAAGAAGAAATAAGGAGAGGGATTGAGAGATAAATGGAAATTGTTCCGTCAAAAGTCACACATAGTATAGAAGTTGAGGAGGTGAGAGAGAGAGTGGAGAAGTTCAGGTGAGTCCCACTACTTTAAAAGTATCTCCTCTAACTCTCCTCCACCAAACATCCCCCTTTTCACCCATCCATTCTATGTCTCACTAACTGTTGATTGGGAAAGGGGAAAACATTTAGTGAGTTGAGACTGTTCAAATCGAGAGAGAAGAAAGGGAACAAATGAAGATTGGGAAGATTTTATTTTGGTGTTGATTTTGTTTCTTGTCTTTGGTTGTTTTATGTGTGTTTAAAAGGTGAAGGATATGTAACAGAATGGTTTTAATGTGATGTTGATGTTATTTCTTGGTTTATGATTGATGTGTTTTTGAATTTTTTGGAATTTTGGAATTTTATCTGTGTAGGAGGTTGAAAGATTGAAGAAAGCAGAGGTTTTAGTATGATGTTGATGTTGTAATCCGGTTTTCAACTGAATAACTGTGTCATTCCTTTTGGAATTTTGTAGTTTTATCTTTGTGTAAGAGGTTGAAGGAGCAAGTGATGTTGTTGGAAGCTCCAATACGAGGTGTGGCTCCTTTGTTCACTGCACTTCGGAAACTTCAGGTCTCTGCAGAGCACTTAACTCCCTTACATTCAGAGTTTCTTTTGCTTTGCTTGTTGTCAAAGTGCTACAAAACTGGTTTATCCATATTGGATGATGATGTTTTCGAAGTTGACCATCCGCGAGACCTTTTTCTCTACTGTTATTATGGGTGCGCTGCTTTCTTCCTCTATTTCTTTCTGAGTTTTTAGTATTGTGTTTTAGTTGATGGAATTGCTGTAATTTCTTCAACATTTGTAATATTTTATTTATTTTCTTGTACTTGTATTAGATATGCTTTAGGTAAAGTTCCGTGTCTGTTACAGTAGTGATGGGTTGTAGGATTTTTCCATGTCAATTCATTTAGATATTTGGGAGGGGAAGAATGCAAAATGAAAAGTAAGGGGAGGGAATGGTATTAGGTAAGAGTATGGAAGTTTATTAATAAGTTTCCTTTCTTTTGTTTGGATGTTTAAATTGAGGGAGTTTTTAATATGTTCCTCCCCTTCAAACAAAGCAAGAGAGTTGCTCAAAATCTACCCCTCCTAAAGCTGATGGGATACCAGAATAAGTGAAATACAGAATTCAAGGTTCACAATTGTCATGTTTCTTGATATTGCAATAAATTGCAGATAAATTCAATTGATGTGGCTACAATTACAATCGTGGACACCCCCATAAACCTTGATGCAGCAGTGATGAAAATTACTGTTGCAGATTGTTTTTAAACGTTGGCATAATTTCATGAGGAAACAAGTGGCTATAGGAGAGCTGATACAATATCCTGTATTTCGGGTGCAATTTGCCTGGCTTCTCAGCAGGAGATACCCCTCTTTCCCCATATCACATAAGGAAAAAAGCCTAGATGAATCCGCTCTCTATCCTTCCTAACATGTATATTTTCCATCATAACAACCTCAGCTTTCTTCTCGCTTCATTACCAAAATACCCTCCTCTTCTAAGTAACTCAATACACAAGCCGTCCCTCCTTTTCTCTTGTAAACTCTCTGAATCTTGGGTCATTGTCCTCACTATCACTGCACCATCTCGCCTGCCAAATCCTGGGCCTCATCAATTCCCATCCAAATTGCCTTGCGTAATTGCCTTTCTGAATTTTTTATTTATGTTTGCTGATGCTTATATGATACACACGTACCTTAGGGCAGTGGATTTCTCTGCTAAAGCTTGCCATTGTAGTGGAAAAATGCCCAATGTCATAAACAACTACCCACATAAAAAGTCTTTGTTTTTTTATGTGGGATTCCAGTCCCATAACTTGCATTGCAATTTTGGGGTCCTAATATTCCACATTCTCCACCTGTTCACTTAGTGACTGTGCACTAGCTCTTATGGCTATTCACTGGTGAACAATGCAATGTTGGCATCAACATCTGCATTGCTTCTTTGCACTTAAGAGGCATGGTGGCAGGCCCTAACGTCAAATTGACGGGTTTCTTTAAAGTGATCTCTAATAGCATTATAATTACTTGGAAATGAAAAAAAGACCCTGCAGGTGCTTCCAATGATTTGCTTCCTCCTGCCCTAAAGCTCTCTCACTCTTTTTCCCACCTTCCTCTCGTTCTCTCCCTTCAACGGAATTATCCTCTGGTTCTTCCTATCTCAGTGTGTTAGGCTTCTCTCTGAATAATTATCTCCTGCATCTTACATTATTCCTTTAGAATACACATAAGAGGTATATCATTGTGCTTGTACCTTTATGTGGTTCTCATATCTTCTTTGATTATATATGTCTATCAGTGGCATGCTGTCTACAGCAAGAAGCTACTTGAAATATAATAGAGCAAAAGCACACTGCCGAATAAATTCAGTTTTTCTGAGATTAAGCATATTATGGATCTTGTCTTTCCTTCTGTTTCGATAAGGTGAGCTTTGATGCAATGGTAATGATGCTGCCTTGTGAGCTAGAGCTTAGCTCACAGGCTTGTAGGCGGTAAGGGATGTGTGCATATCTTTCTTCCATAGACCCTACTGTGTATGAGCCTCATGTACTGGGTTGCTCTTCTGTTTTAAGCCAAATTTAGAATCTGGAGAAACAAAGGCTTAAATTTTAAAGTGTTTCTTTTAAGTAGTGTTCTCTGGATTGATAATAGATAGTCTATTATTTGCATCTTACCATATCATATTTCTATCTGAAAAAGAAGGTATAAATATGGTGAGAAATGATTTCTAAATGTAATATAATGTTAAACAAAATGTTCAAATGTTCAATGCAACAATGAATTTTACAATGTCCTTATTGTGTGAAATGTTACTCATTGGTATTAGAATGACCTTGATTTTCACCAGCTGACCGGTGTTAATATATACTCAGCATATTTGTGAGGTTGTGTGAAAATTAAATATGTTGTTGCATTATGGGGAGACACGAATATCACTTGATGAGATTCATGGAAGTTTTGAATTGCTATGGTTAACTCCATTTTTCGAATAAGATTACTTTTCTGGCTAGATACTTTGGAGTTACCCTCTAAAAGGCATGATTCTTGAAAATTGCCGATGTTGGTTCATACCTCTATTATTTAATTTGCACGCGTGACTTTTGACCGTGCCATGTAACACAACATCAATGTTTAAAGCATAAAGATTTTTAAGCCAGGAGTGAGCATGTTCATTGATTGCCACTGCTATTTTATGGACCTCGTTGATATCTGTCATCTAGACCCTGTAGTTTCTTGCAAATGCATGAATATTCAAATTCAATGGGATATAAAACCTTATTTTATTCTCTTATCTAATCTTGATCATAGTTAAATTGAAATGCACTTAGTGAAGCATTTGTATAGTGTCTGACTTTTGACCTTCTAACAGAGGCATGATATGCATTGGACAGAAGCGCTTTCAGAAAGCATTGGACCTTCTGCATAATGTAAGAAATCTACATTCATCTATAACTTGTATGGTTCATAATTTGTTGACAACCCTTTGATTCGGCCTTTGTATATTTTCCAGGTTGTAACTGCTCCCATGTCTATCATTAATGCTATAGCTGTTGAAGCTTACAAAAAGTATATATTGGTTGCTCTCATTCGTAATGGACAGGTAAGTCTAGTTTATTTAGAGATTACACCTGTTATGTTTCCTATGCATTACATCCTAAACAGTATATTTATTGTCAGATGACAAACCCTCTGTGTATAGGGTTATTATCGTTTTGACCAAATTAAACTTTATTTTGTGAGGAGCTATATTTATAATTTATCAGGTGATGACCTGCCGTTTGTTTTCTGGCAGTTCTCTACCAGTCTTCCTAAGTATTCTTCTTCTGCTGCTCAAAGAAACCTGAAGAACTTCTGTCAGGTATGACTTCAATTTAGTTGGTTGAGATACTGGCTTACAGTTTAGAAGGTCAAATTGTACAAGTTGGTTTTTCTTTTATATGAAAGATATTGATAGAAATAACTTCTATCTTAGCATGTGTGATCAAAATGAAAATTAAGAGAAGAGATAGTGTCTTGTTATAGTTTAGAAAAATAGGAATAGTTTCTGCTGTAGTAATCACTGGGTTAAATAAATTATCGTTTGATTCCATCAATACCACCAGCCTAAGAAGCTTAATTGACCTCAAGTCAAAAGGATTAGTGTTGTTTTCTTTGTTGGATCAAGTGCTTACTACTAGGCTATAAGTTATAGCTGGCTTTGTATTTAAGAGCGTAATAACCAAAGCATCACGACTCGATTGTGACTTGGCCCACCTGGCTTCTATAACGGGACAATTGATGGAAGATGGAATCTGAAACAATCTTCCTCTAAGCAATTGTCTCACTAGGAATCGTGACTCAGCCCACCTGGTCTAGTTACAGGACAATTATGCAGCCTGCAACAATCTTTCTTGAACGATTGTCTCATTGGGAATTGAACTCGTGACCTTGACTCTGATACTACTAATTATTGAATTGTAAAGCTTAGCTTGTTATGTTCTTGAGTAGAAAGAATTACATCCTAACTATCAAGTACAACTTTTGGTCTAATGGTAACTGATTCTATGCATATAAACGTTATTAAATTCACAGATTTCTTTCAACTTTGTGGCAGTAAAAACCATGACTAAATTTTAAGTTTAAATACGAGGAAAGACTAAATTCATATATTTTCAAAAGTTGGAATACTGATTCGTTATATTGAAAGTATATGGACAATTACCAAATTTGACAAAAAGTACAGGGACTTAAAGTACATTTTCCCATTTTGGAATCTGTCATTTCCAATGGGTAACCTCTTGAACATTCTGCCTGCTTTAGTGTATCCTTCTCTTGGTAAGCTATATCTATAGGGACAAATCTTAGATGCAATTGATGGCTTCCTCGATTTTTTTTCTTATTCATGGATTTAGTTATCTAGAATTCCTTTTTTGTACCATCAACATGCATGGCAGCATAACTTGCTGGTAGCAATTTTGTGTGATTACTTCAACGCACATTGACTTGCCTTCCATGCGTATATTTTGTATTTGAGCTATGTTAACCTTATTTTAATCTTTTCCCCATTTGGGCAGCCTTATGTCGAATTGGCAAATACTTATGGCAATGGAAAAATTGCAGAATTAGAGGCTTTCGTCAAGACAAATGCAGAGAAGTTTGAATCTGTGGGTTCTTTTACATATTTAATACTTATTTGAAGCATCGGGCATTTTGACTAGATGCAACGTTGCTCAATACATTGTTTAACTTCTAGTTCTTACGTTATGCATTTACTTAACAAGATTTCTCATGTAAATTTCTGTTGCAGGACAGTAACCTTGGACTGGTTAAGCAGGTTGTATCTTCCATGTATAAGCGGAATATTCAAAGATTGACCCAGACATACTTGACCCTTTCTCTCCAAGACATAGCCAACACAGTGCAGTTAAATAGCCCCAAAGAGGCTGAAATGCATGTGCTACAAATGGTGGTCCTCCAACTGATATACATTGTCATTTTCATTTAGCATTAACATACTACTAATAACATACTCCTAAACCACAGATTCAGGATGGTGAGATATATGCTACTATCAACCAGAAGGACGGAATGGTGAGATTCTTGGAGGATCCTGAACAGTATAAAACCTGTGAGATGATTGAGCATATTGATTCATCAATCCAGAGGTATATTTTATGTTTCACCTCAAATTTTGAAATGACAAATTTTCAGTTTTGTTACTTTCAATGGTTAATTTCATGGTGACCTGTGTCTTTAATATGTACTGAAGCATTTTTTTTTCTCAATTTATGTCCAGAATAATGGCACTGTCAAGGAAGCTAACTGCCATGGATGAACAAATTTCATGTGATCAGTTGTATTTGTCTAAGGTGTGTTCATTAACTGTTATGTTATCTTAACATTTATGTAAAATATTTTTTAACCAACTAGGGTTACTTGCGTACTCAGGCTGGAAGAGAGAGACAAAGATATGACTTCGATGACTTTGATGTTCCACAAAAGTTCAACATTTAAGGCCAGGCAATAGAAAAAATATGTACGAGGCTATGAATGATGCAAGTAACATTTAAGGCCAGGCAATAGAAAAAATATGTACGCGGCTATAAATGATGCAAGTAGATAGTTCTGGTTCATCAGCCTTTTCCTTTATCGTTTTTGTTATCTCCAGTTCTGAGAACGGGGTAGTGTTTTACTCCCAAATGGAAGAGTGCTTGTTCTGTCGTGAACTAGCTGAGGATGCTGAATTATCTCTACTTATTAACTATATAAAATCTATTGCTCATTCTTTTACTTTCATGTATGCTCTATCGACCAATCATAATTCAGCATATTTATTTGGGTTTAAACGGAAAAAATGTCCTCTTTTCTCGTCTTGTCTTGAAACGGTCGGAGTTCAATGAAGGGCACCTTTGTTCAAGGAAATGTTTTAAACGAGGAGTTTTATTTTGAAATAAATCGTTATTTTGGTCTTGAAACGGGAATTAATTTTCCAATTCATATGTATTGCAGCGTAGTCACTACAATTTATTTTGGTATGGGAGGTTAACTCGTCAATTACGTTGGAAATTAAAGCAACTTTCAAGATCCAACCATAGAATGGGTTTCTGACAGAGCACTGCCTGAGTCACAACAGAGTTTTAATGAGACCCTCATAAATTTCTTTCGATAGTCACCCACGTTATTAATTCTTTATTCGCCAAATCCATGTTTCCTGTCAAACAAAGTTGAACGAAAATGTTAGCTATAAGAAGGAAAGTTTGAGCAAAGCTTATAAAATTTTGGAAATAGACTCGCATAATAAAAGTTTGGTTTGACTTGTGTAATGCAGCAGGATGAAACTAAGTTTGGTTTTACTGATCTGCAAAGAAATGCGGGTGAGGAAATGTGAGAGAAAAGGGAGCAGACTTCCTCACATTTATGAAGAGATTTATATTGAAGAGATAGTAACATAACTCATTTCACGTATTTTTTATGTCTTCAAATATTGACTTATCTTGGCAGACATGTGTATTGGATTGGACAGACTACTTTGTCAAAAAATTATTGCACAAATTGAGTATATTTCAACTGGATGGTGTGTAGCAACATGGTACTATTGATGATGATGACGACGAACAAGATAAAGACCCACCACAAGCTGATGGTTATGTTCAACAACCTGTACCCTAAGCACAAGTTCTCCTAGTATCCTATGATAAAGACCTACCATAAGTTGTTGACGACCGTGTTTAACAATCTATAATCCAAATACCAGTTTTCCCATTCTATGATTCTCAAATATTCAAGACTTGTAACAAAGATTAAGTAATTTGAGCTTGAATGTGTAGAATTTCCAGATAGATATGCACACCACATATGATAATTTGCAAATGGAAATGGGTATTGATAGCGTTAACAATAGAATGAACCAGGTGCAAGGCAACATTAAAGAATTTTGAGACTCTATTGAGCTATATATGTATGAAATGTAATAATTAGTATATTTTTTTTATTGTGATTAAACTTTTGAATTTAATGTCACTATGCTTCTTTTTTAATTATATGAAATCCACATTTTCTTTTACATCTTTAAAATTATATCTATTCATGCCAAATTTCTAATCTTATAATTTCATTAAAAAAAATTAATCAATTATACCTAACAAATCGGTCGTATTTCATTGTAATTAAATATTCAAGGCCAATTGTGTAATTTAAATTTTTTCATAAATTTTTAAAAACACAAAAATTCATCAATCACACAAATGGAATTCATCATATTCAATTTTTAATTATTTTTAACCCCTAGAGAAAATTTGTAATCTTATAACCGTATTAATTAAAATAATTAAAATATCATTAATACCTATCACATCATTCACCAAAATTTCAAAAACATTTTATTTAAATTTCTTCAAATCTCACCATCTTTCCTTACTCTAAACACTCAAACTTTCTACACACTTTAATCTTAAATTTACTCCCTCAAATCTATCTCTTAATCCAAACAAAGCATTAATGAGTTGGTTTATTCTTTTTTAAATGTGAGTTGCCTTTAATTCTTTTAGTTATTCTTTGCAAATTGTAAAGGGTTGTACTAACCAATACTAATCATAAGTATGGGTGTAACATTCAATAATGTTGGTTATTTAAGGAGGATTGTCAATTAAACCTTTTCCGCTTACTTCCAATCATGTCACTGGCATGTAAGAAAAAACATGGTTTGTTTTTTTATTTTTTTCTATTCGTACCTTTTCCTCACCATCACGGCCTTGGCCTTAAAATGAAACTTAGACCAATGCTTTTCGTAGTTCTCTTTATTAACAATTTGCCAAATGGGCAAGCAACCCTTTAGCAAAAGCATCCATAAGCTTTTAGTGATTTCATGTTGCGTTGCTTAACATTAAAGATGTCACTTAGTTTAGGCAGTTTAGATTTATTGATTGATAATTGGGCTACAAACATCTTGGACAAATCACAAAAGGAATTTTACTATTCTTATGAGTAAACTACTAAACCACTCCAATGTTGTGTTAACCAAGGTTCTAACAAACGTCTTTGTCTTACATGTACTCCGATTAGAGCCTTCCTTTGATTATCATCTAGGGTCAAAAGGTTTCTACAATATGAGCCAGGGAATTTCTCAATTTTAGGAACCATATAATGGATTAGGATTTGTTCACTCATGACTTCAACTGAGAAAGGCTGAAATTTGTGTTGACTAGCTTCAAACTCAAAATCCAACCTCAAAATACAAGGAGGGTTGAATTATGTTTTAATTTTTTTGCAATTTTTGCAATGTATCATTTGAGAGCAAGGAATTAAACAATAGTGTTGGATGGACATACTATCTATCAAAAATTGTTTCTAAAGATTTGTTTGTAGATCCTTCTTTCGTTAATGCAATGCATATGAAAAAGGATAAGGAAAAGAAGGATTTACATTATGATTTTATAGAGGTTCTTCTTATAGTGGAGACTACGTCTAGTTTTCAATCAACTAATTGAGCTTCACTCTGCAAACTACTATTGCAAGTTACAAATTTAGTATTATTTAGAACTCAACCAATCCTAACTAAAAATCCAATTATTATTTGAACATTCAGCCACTCATGGCTAAAATATGCTCTAGACAACATTAAATGTCAATCTCCTCTTCAAGTAACATCCAATAGTCGTCAAATAGATTTTTATCGAAAATGAAGTAAAAACAAAGATCTTACAAGACAAATAACTAAACCATAGTTGACATAGGCTTGTGTTAAGATGGTTGTTAAAATAAAGCAACTTTAGCTCGTAGCTTAAGTGATGTTGATGTGGACTTGTGCTTTGTGAATCATTTGAGCATTTAGAGGATGAAGGCATTCCATGCAACACAGTAGTTGTGGGAACAGTTGGCTCTAGAAGGGGGTTGAATGAAACCTGAGACTCTTTTCATAGCGGATAAAAATAGACCATCTTGTAGACCGTCTGGCAGTGTTAAGCATAAACAACCAACAAAGACAAAGGAAACAACAAGACAAATTTTATATTGGTTCACCTAAACTCTGGATTACGTCTAATCTTCCTTAAGCAAACTACTTAAGAGATACAACTAATCAAGAAACTTGATACATTAAGTACACGAACCTCTCCAGGATATCCAAGTGCACAAACCTCTCCAGGTTACAACGAGTACACAAACCTCTTCAGGTTACAACGAGTACACAATCCTCTCTAAGTCACAACGAGTACACAAATCTCTCCTAAGACTGAGAACTTTCAAAGAAAAGAGAGTATTATCACAGAGAGCACAATTTAAACTCACAAGGATATAACTCACAAAGTGAAGAATTTATAAAGCTTTATCACACAATCCAAAAGATATATTAAAAAATTGATACGACTATAAAACTCTATGTAACATTTTGCTTGTTCTTGATGTATATTTCTCTTGTATATGTTGTATCTTCATCGTCATACTTGATCACTTTATATATTTTCTTGGATACGACCGTTGTAGGCTTGATCTCTATAAAAACTTCAAGGTAGACTCTCTTTATGGAAAATCTTGATTTGTAGTTAAGAGCTTTTTCTTCATATATATATATATATATATATATATATATATATAT
>Ga0209489_107973_pt1 | contig 15073 bp, 5 predicted proteins | sample SiratrowhiteBW_FD_187527 | JGI IMG/M metagenome (GOLD analysis project Ga0209489, IMG submission 187527) | Root nodule microbial communities of legume samples collected from California, USA - Siratro white BW (SPAdes) (version 2) | ecosystem: Host-associated > Plants > Roots > Nodule | place: USA... | reverse complement strand
TATATATATATAATTTTATACTAGAATATAAGATTTTTTGTTATAATTTAAATAAACTGAATAATATTTTTATATTTATATATATAGATATTTCCTTTTTAGATATTCATGTGATATTTTGTAGATATTTTTAGATATTTATCTGTAGATATTTTTTTACATATTCCTACAATTGTTTCATGGATGTGGTGATACATTAATAATATTGTAATAATTAACTATTAAATTAATTATCATTAATTTAAAAATTGTTGTAATTATCATTAATTTAAAAATTGTTGTAATTATCATTAATTTAAAAATTATTGAACACTTAGTGATGTAAGTAAAGTGCCAAGTACACTTCTTTACTTATTTTTTTAATATGTCTTTATTAAATATATTTGCACCTATCTAGCTTTATTTCTTATGCTTTAAATGAAAATAAGATAAAAAAAAAATTCATAAAGTTAAGCATTATTCGTCTTAGTGAAAAGCTGATGCAAATACTTTGATCATTTATTGAGTAAATTAATTTTTAAGGTTGATGAAAGTATATTAAGAAGCTGTAATATTTATGCACATAGTATATTAGTACCAGTAATAATATAAAAAAAATATCACTTTACCGTATAAGAAAGGATAATATTGGTCATGATTACTGATAAACCTTTAGTCACGTATAATTTTTAAAGCAAATTAAGTTTTTTCTAATGTAGTCTCAAATCTCTAAAGACACATTTTGTATACAACTTTCACATTCTTATTGATAAATTAAGATTGGAGGAAAATTTTAAATGAAAAAATTACATCAAATATAAAAGCGAAAACAGTAAACATAAACGATGAATAGAAATAAAAAACAAATCATGAAAAAAAATACTACAACAAGAACTAGCTCAAAAAGATGTTTCCAGAGAAAAAAAAAAAACCATAAACAAGACAATAAGTACTAGTCAATGTTGAAAATATAAAAAACCTGCCTAAAAAACTAATATTAATACAATTTTTACTAAAATACATCTTCTTTATGAAAAATACATTTTTTTTACTAAAAACAAAGAATAAAAGAAACACTTAACCTCTAAAAGTATAAACAAATTAAGAGTTACATTAAGATTAGAGTAATACAGGATATACAAGATGTTTTATAAACTTTGCCTAAAGTATATCTGCTGGTGATTGTCATATCTTATTTTGTCAGTGTCATGTGTTTGATGATTGTTGACAAGTAGGCTTAATTGCATTTACGTTTATGTATCCGGTGGGTATTTGATCGGCCAATATAGATAAATATCCCAATTGTTACTGCTGAGTTTTCTATCGGCCATCATGGATGATCTTGCAATTATATATTGGGTGGACTTGTCAGTCTATCCTATACTATACCACCCATATACAACTTCAAATGAGATTTGATTTATTATTAAAGATACTAAGTCCAAAGCTAAAAAAGTGCTCTTTAGCTGAGAAATGGTGAACCGATACTATTATAATCCATTTATCTAAGCTCTTTCAAATTGAACTAGTCGCTTCACTTGAAAAGAATATATAACTAACTAATTTTTCATTAAATCTGTAAACCACATACAATGTATTTGTTAGGATTACACACCTCTTATATTAAAGTCATCCTTCATGACCACCTTATCTATTAATAGTTTCTAAGCACAAAACTTAGTTGTGGTTGTGTTTTAACTAACCATAGTTTCTTAAATACACTATTTTTTTATCGGCAACAAAAAATTAATAAATGAGGATAATGAGATTATCCCAACCTATATACAAAAGATACTTAAGTCTCGAAAAAGAGACATAGGTAAACAGTACTTAAAAAGAGAAAAGCATGGAACTTAAAGTGCAACCTAAAAAAAACCCGGAAACAAAAAGAGCTGTTGACGAGAGGTTAATGTAAAAGCAAAATAAGGGCGCTATTACATAGAAAAATAGAACCTATACTAATCAGCAAAACAGAAATGCTAAAAGTCTTCTCAACTTTGCCTTCAACCAACCACTACACAGAAGCAGGCCTACTCAAGCAAGAAAGTTACTAAAGTAATTCCAATTCAGCCCTAAATATTACCTATACAAAAATAGAAAGCACAGTAGCGGGTACCTTTACTTGATATAGATCGAATACCTTAAATTGTGTATGAATGATAGATATCAATTCAAGTCTATCCCTATGCCCCTAAGAAGACATTTTAATGCACGATAAAGGATCTATGCACCATTCTAAATAGCTGAAAACCACCTTGTCAAATTTGATTTTAATAATAACCCATGTTTTAACTTGTGCGAATGCAAACACCTCCACTACATCACATACCCTATTTCTAAAAATTATCTCATTCCTATGTTTCCATATTAAAGAGATAATAATTAGCCAAACTATGCCTCTCATCCTAAATCCTTTCCCTACTACCCCTGTGTGACAAAAACCCAAAAAGTGTTCAATTGGCCTACGATGATGAATTGTTTGGATCCCAAACCATTTGTCGCACATGTTCAAATGATACTCGACACATTACACGTAACTAATAGGTATTCCACACTTTCTTCATTACTATTGCACAAACAACATAGAGAGTTTTGTAGATGTATCCTTACTCTACTTAGTCTATCTTTTGTTGGCAACCTGTCTTGGAATGCCCTCCATCTACAGATCAAGGAGGATGGTGTACTCTTCATTTTCCACATTTTATGAAACACAGTATTGGCCCTCTTCTGCTCCTAAAATGCAATATTATTGTATGCTTCCTTGACCGAATATATGTCATCACAAGTATCTCCCCACTCCCATACATCATCCACATCTTTGTTGGGCTTGCATTGTTGTATTTTCCTAACAAACTCCTCTACCAAACTTTTTTCCCACTCAAACCACTCTCTCCTCCAACTTAAGTTCCACACCCACTAAATCTTTCCAATCCCCTACCTGGTCTAATTTTTGCATCTTTTGATTTGAGTTGGAATATAGCCTGGGAAATGCTTCTTTAAGAGGTTTTTCACCCACCCACTTATCTTTCCAAAATAAAATTCTATTTCCACTCCCTACTTTCTATCTAAGTTTCCCATTGAACCAATTGGAATTATCTCCTTTCTCTTTACACGTGCTTCTTAAATCCCTCAACCATCTTGATTCCTTACTATTGTGACTTTCGGTGTCAAGTGATTTACAATATCCATATTTTAAGGTGATTACATCACTCCACAGCCCTCTACCTTCTACTTCCAGCCTCCATTTCCATTTGCCAAGAAGAGCTGCATTGAAACTTTATAGGTCCTTTATACCTAAACCACCTTTATCCTTATCTATACATACAGTCTTCCAGCTTACCCAAGCAATTTTCTTCCTATCCTGACCCCAACCACATAAAAACTGACGTTGTATTTTATTAATCTCCTGACAAACAACTTTAAGTGCTTTGAAAAGAGAGAACATATATAAAGGTAATGAAGATATAACTGTCTTAATCGGCTTCTTAAATACACTATCACACATTGTTTCCAACAGTCCTTATACTATGACTATGGTACCTCGACTTCACAGAGTATATATTTGGCTATCTTCTCTTTTTTATGATTGGTAGAAGAAATAATTAAAAAAAATTATGATTACACATAATTTACAATTTTATGATTACACATAATTTATAATTTTATTATATGACTATCAGTATTAGTTTGCTTTTTCACATCTTAAGTAAAGTTTAGTGTTTTGTATTAAGAGTATGTACTATCTTATTAATTTACACCTATTTTTTAAATAATTAATTAATAATAAATTTTTCTAACCATATAAATCACATTATGGGTCTCCATATTAGTGTATATAAATTTAAGGTAATAGATTAAACTTATATATACATATATAATTATTAATAAAAATTAATTATATATAGATATATAAAATAGAATACTTAGGTAAAATTTAGGTTGGAGAAGGAATTGGTTTGAACGGAAGAAATCAATAGACAGAATACACCAATTACTCCAAGAAATACACAAAGATAAAGATCATATTTGGAAAAAAGAGCAAGAAGAAGTATACACAATAAAATCTGCGTATAATAAAATATAATAAAATAGGAAATGGGAAATAGGCCCAACGAGGAAAAGAAAGTTATTTATAACAAATCTTGAAAAATCAAAACTCTGCTTATTGCTCAATTTTATTCTAAGAAGATATTCGTAATAAAGACAACTTTAGATAATCTAATTAGAAAAGAAATTTAAATAAGTGATGACAGGTGTCCCGAAATCAGATAGCGATAAAAAGTGAGTCACATGTAAAGTAACAAACAAAGTTTTAAAAAATGTGTTATCGATAAATAAGTGTACGATCGCTACATCATAAATCATAAATTTCCAAAAGAACACTTCCTTAATTTTATATTTAGGAAAGGCAATAATGTACGGAGTATTGTGTGAATGATTACTATATAATAAAGTTCATTTAAGAACTAGAAGTTTGATGTTATGGAAGTATTCACCCTAATACAAGTCAATACATGGCCTTTTGGATCAAAAGGAAAATATAGAAAAAAAGGCTTACATACTTTAATTGATTGGTGTGTGTTACCTCACTATCTCGTCTGAAATCAATGAACCCTAAACAGAGTTTCTCCTATCCACATATCTTCCTAGAACTTAATATTCGTTCCTTCTCCTTTTCATTAACCTATATACATATCAAACCAACTACGACAGAGGGTGGAAAAGTAAAAGGCAAAGTTCCTTAAAATTAATAATGCCCAGTAAATGCAGATGAAAATAAATGATTTGTGAGTTTTATTGTGTAAAAATGGTAGACATGCGATGGAACCTCCAAGATTTTATGCATAAATGCCAAATTTGACTGTCAGATTAACCAGTGCATACGTGTATCTTACCTCTGCATGCAAAATTCAACGATAGTTTGACTTATAAACAAACATTGAAATGTGTAACATTCATCTAACGGTTTAAAATGTTAACAAATTAACATCTAAGGTATTAATTTTAGTATTGAAACTCTGAATTAGATTACAAACACGAGAAAATATTAAATCTATATATCCACAACATTAAATATTAAATGCATGCGTGAAACTTATCTCAATACATAGAAAATGATAAAAAATGGTGCTTAATGTATAGGGAAATGGATCAGTATTAAAATTTTGTCGTCTAATACATATTAATAGATGTGTTTGATCTGACCTTGTAAAAGAATCCACCGTTGATCTCAATCCTCTCCATGCATAGGCAAGAAGAGCGTTTTGACCTTAAAAAGAGTGTAACAATTACTTCTACTCTGCTAAATCTGACAATCAACTTCGTATTTCTGTATAAAATGTTGAAAGTAGTGAATTTGAATCTTCATGTTTACCATATGTTTAAAATGTTAACAAATTAACATCAAGGTATTAATTTTAGCATTGAGAAATACATGCGTGAAACCTAATGATGCTTAATGGTGCCACCAATGCATAGCCAAGAGGAGCGTCTTGACCTTAAAAAGAGTGTAACAATCACTTCTACGCATGCTCTGCTAAATCTGACAATCAACTTCGTATTTATGTATAAAATCTTGAAAGTAGTGAATTTGAATCTTCACTCTCCACCATGTTTACCATATATAAACGGATTCAAAGTTGTACCAACCAAAACCTCTCATAATATATATATATTTATAAAAGGTGATTATTTATTATAAAACATAGATTTTACTAATAAGCTGAGTGACGTTTTTATTTTGAGAAACATTTTTTAACAATTTTAATGTAATTATTTATTGATGAGCTTTGATAGGAAAATCAATAATACAGCACTTATTGTTTTGTAGCAGTCTTGAGCTAATAACCTAGAGCACCTAAATGCTACATGCTAATGGTTTGAAAATAAACATTAATTAATAAATAAGATCATATATTATTTGTATGAAAATTTAAGTAAAATTTGAAGAACTAGAGCAGTATCGTGTGTAAAAACACAAATGAAAAGTTACACGTCGCTATTTTTTTCGAATGTATTCGTTATTTAGAGGTCGAAAATTAATGAAGATGTTTATGATATTTTTTTAGTTTATTGTTTACACAGTTTTAAAACACTTAATGAATTTCATTTGAGTCAAGTAAGATCACAAAGACATTTTTATTGGAAAAGGAAATTTTCAACAATAAATTAAGAGTACTATAAAGGTCAGGGCATCATCTAAAGGAATCAACCCTAAAATTAAAATTATTATGAATATAGTGTCAACAATGGTCACATTACTAATAACATAAATATTATCATCAATTTGCTAGCCATATTGTTTATCTATATAATAAATACAACCCTAACTAGATTAGTGAGATTTTCTATACCTCCTATTAAGTATATTGTGAACCATTTAATTGAAAGGACCCAACGATTAAGATATACTAAATTTAGTATTAATCAAATACTGGAAGATGAAATATAGAAATAATGATGAGAAATTTTAATTTAATTAAAAGAGACTAATAAATTTCAATCTTTTGTTAATATCAATATTAAAAAATTAATTAATAATTTAAAAAATTTAATAAACATAGTGTTTCAATCCTCTTATAGTTTTCTTTTCTACTCAATTCACTAAAATAGAAACTGCAAAAGTGATTAACAATGTTAATAGATCTTATTAAGGACAATTCTATCTGTCACACTTGAGTCACAATTTTTGTGCAACCTAACACAAGTGATCAGTAAATGCTGTAAAGTTTTCACGTCCTTATTATATAAAGGACACGGGTTACTCGAGACCATAACCCCTTTCCTCACAAAATTGACTTTAGAAGGTAGTCTATCAAACAATACTCTCCATCCAAATTTCTTGATTGTTCCTGACACTTTAAGACTCCAAATCTCACTAAAACATTTATTACTCTAAACATCTGAAATCTCTTTTAAAGCCCAATATCTATAATGAACTACTCTCACCCACTCAAAAGGATTGGTCAAACATATTCCTATTTCATACAACATTTTAATATAAAACGTTGAAATGTGTGCCAACGTATTAATATAGCATTGAGATGCTGAATTAGGTTAGAAACACAAAACAATTGAAATGTGTGCCAACGTATTAATGTAACATTGAGATGCTGAATTAGGTTACAAACACGAGAAGCGCTTCTGTTTACTGCAAAACATTTACTTTTATCTATGTTGTGAACATTAAATATTAAATGCATGCATGCATGAAACTTATCTCAATACATAGAAAATGGTGATTAATGTATAGGGAAATTGATCAGTATTAAAATTTTGTCTTATCAATATATGTGTTTGATCTCCATGCATAGCCAAGACTAGCGTCATGACCTTAAAAAGAGTGTAACATTTACTTTCATGCATGCTCTGCTAAATCTGATAAATTTATGTATAAAATCTTGAAAGTGGTGAATTTGAATATTCACTCTGCATGTTTACCATATGTAAACAGATTCAACGTTGTACCAATCAAAAATTCCCATATAATGTAGTTTCTAAACTTCTAATAAATGCCAAATTGAAGTGTGAAAGTGACAATACACGCATACGTGTAACTTATTTCAATGCATATGAAATGAGCAAAGAGAAAAATTGATGAGGTTAAATACTAATGCATGCCTTTCATCTCACATAAAAGAAATCCACCTATAATGTTTCTGATGTTTGGGTGAATGTTTTATGTCATTTAATGCTTAATATGTGATCAGTATTAAAATTTTGTAATTTTATGCATTAACTTCTAATTAGTAAGAAATCGAAAAAAAAAACCCGAAATAATATAGTTGCTAAAATTATTAAAACATATTAATCAGAGGAGTTGAACCAAAACCCTTAATGGTAGAAAAGAAGCTTTGACCAGGGCATCTATAATTATTATTATTTTTATTATAATTATATTTATGATTATGATTATTAATATTAATATTATTAATAAAATTAATAATATTATTATTAATAATAATATTATTATCTTTATTAAAAAAACAATAATATAAATAATATCAATAATAGTATTAATAATATTGATAAAAATAATATTAATGAGATTTATAATAATAATAAATTAATAAAATTTAAAATATTAATAATATAAATACTAAAAATAAAAATAATATTAATAATAATATTACAAATAAGGAAGGGAAGATTGCCAGAGAATAAGAGAATTGTGGTTCTTGCCGGCTGCTTCTATCCTTCAGGTCTTGATTCCCTTCAAAAACATAAAATCACTCTTTTAAACTCGTTTTCAGGTCTAGGTTATGTGACTTTTCACTTGGGCTCGTCAAATTTCGCTCACACGAACAATATCTTTATTCTCTCAGAAAGGTATTTCACCCAGGTGAGACACACCTCGCATAGGCGAAATTTCAAGGTGCTCTCTGGACCAATCTTGCCCGGCCGAGATCATCCTTGCCTGGGACGAGACAGCCTCTGAACCTGATCTACATTCTGAACTCTTTTAACCTAGGCGAGATCTTCCTCGCTTGGGCAAATCTTTATTTTAAACTTTTTAGTTCTCTTCTTTATAAATCTTCCAATCTTTCATTTTCTTCATTCTTTTATACCTGAAATTTCACAGTAATTAAGATCAAATAATTTACTTTAACTCAGTACTCAAAATCTAAATTTAGATCCAAAAACTCTCAAATTAGGGGTAATTACTATCTTAAAGAACAGTTAAACCAACAAGTACTCAAGTTTTCTCATGTATAAAAAATACTCAAAATTGGCACTTATCAACTCTTCCCAAACTAAAATCTTGCTTGTCCTCAAGCAGAATATTTGGATTCATAGAAAAAAAAATTTCCTAAAACAAAAACAGTGGTTGCTCAAAAATCAAACCCATGGTTCATTCATCAAAACAACTTTCATTTTTAAAACAAGAATTCAATATAAGAAAGATAAGATATTCTAAGTCCAATTGAAGCAGGAAAAAGACACAATCAATCTACAAGAGAAACAACTCAAACAAAGACGTGATAATCGAATTGAGGAATTTCTCTCTTAATCTCTCACAGGGTAGTGTCTCTCTCAACTTCCATTGACTCTAAACAAATCAAGGTTGCCTTTTATTTTTAGTCAAATCACAAACATACGACATGGATCTTAAGGTCTTCTAAAGGTTGTAATGAGGCTGGGCTATCAATAACATTGGTTTTTTAGATAACAAAATGCACACTTCAGACAAGGAGAACATATCTACAATTCAAAAAAAATTCCCGTGGAAAGAATTAATCTACCAACTCTTGATTTCTTCTATCCGTCATTTTTTTTTGTAATTCACTCTTTTGTTGATATTTTTATTTTTATTTTTATTTAGTAGAGCAAAAGAGTGAATTATCTAACCCATTTCTTTACATGACCAACATGTTAAAGCTAAATCAACCCTTCTCATTATGAATATTGCACCTATGTTCTTCTTCTTTAAGCATGCTACAAGGGTGAAAAATCATATATTAGTTGAAGGTTAGGATGCGACAAAGAAAATTTAAGCTCAAAGGGTTATCAAAAAAATTGGTTAAAAAATGTACCTAGTTGGCTTTTTGGCTGAGTTAAAGTGTCTATACAAAAATGCCTTAATCATCTCCATGTTTTCATTAGTGATGTAACATAACACAAAAAGTCAGGCAACATCAACTTGATACAAAACTCAGTGGGACTCTCTACTGTTTAATTCCTCAATTTTTATCAAGCCTTGTTCTAGTCATAATCGTGTTCAATTTTCATGTCTCAATCTCCTACTTAACCAAACTCGGAAATTCTAATCCACTCAATCTTTCCCAATTCAATAAACTGATCTAACTTAGAACAACCACCGAGACTAATTTCTACTCAACCAGATACTTATGCTAAGTACCACATCTAATATCATTTAACAAATAAAATTAACAAAAATAAATATTAAATGGAAAATCAATTACAAATATACTACAATATTTAATTACAAAAACTAGTGTTTTATAAGGAATAGAATTAATCTCCCCTCATGATTCTATCAAAATCAGTGTCAAATTCTGCATCATAATGTCCTTGATTCACCTTTTCTCCTGTTGTTGTGGATAGTCCTGCTTCTGCAAATGCTTTTCTTCCCTAGGAAAATTGGGCCTGTCCCTAGGACATGCGACATGAGAGCTGAATTGGTTAGGTGAGAAAAATTGAGACCAATGAACACTTAACTCAAAGTTTATGCAATGAAAATTGAAGATTGAGAGAGATATTGAGCAAGGGTGGCTCGCAAGGGTGAAGGCGAGATGGGGGTGAGCCCTTCACTTAGGATTATGTGTTTTTTTTTTTTTCTGGAAAAGAAAATCTCGCCCGGGCAAAACCACTCCAATGAGCACCCTAAATTTTCGCCCAGGCGATACCCAACTCGCCCAGACGAAACCATTCCAGTAAACACCTCCAATTTTTGCCCAGGTAAGACTAGCCTTGCCCAAACAAAAGTTGCAGTTAAACATTTTTCTTTTTTTTCTAAGAGAAGATCGAGAAAAAATAACCGTCCCGTAATATTTGTCTCATACGTAAAAAAATATTATTTGATTCCATAACGTTTTAATGAGTCAATGTATTTGATAGTCCTCTAAAATCGATTATGATTAATCATCTTTCGAGTTTATTAAGATTTGTGTGTTGAGCTTTGTTATACAGTATACAAGTTTTGCCTCAGTTTCTATAAACTTCTCCTAAATAAAAAAATCTTAAATAATTTCCTAGAACAAAACATCATTAGTCTAACCGAATTTATTATTTTTATAAAATTTATATTGAAAAAAAGAATATATATCTTTTTATCCTGATTTGATATAATTGTGAAATATAAATTTATATATTAATAAAATAAATAATATTAATGAGATAAACAATATTACATAAAATCAATAATAAATTATTTCATAATTTATATTTAGAAAGATGTTAATATATTTATGTATATTTACAAAATATTATATGATAATTTATGGATTTCTTCAAAAATGGACTCTGACTATGTATTTTTTATAAATAATTAATTAATTATCAATTTTTTCAATCACAAAAATGAAATGGTAGATCCCACATCTTTTATATAAATATAACATAGAAGACTACAGTCCCACAGTCAGATGGAATCTGCTGTGGTTTTCACTTCTTTCATGCTCCCATATTCCGATGCCGTTGAGAGCTTATTTGAAGTAAGTCTTTCTCACATCTTCATTAAATGATTGTGCATACAAAATCCGGATCAGATGATTTATATTATATCAATATCTTCTGTAAATTCTTGGTATAATACTTTTATTTATTTCAATTTCAATTTTTTTTAATAAACAACTGTTCTTTCTTATTTATTATGAAATAAATAAAGAATTAGTATATATCATTTTGCTCAATTTAATAAACTGTGTTACAGTAAAATAATATTTGTGTTTTTTTCCCTATTATTCACAAATGATATTTTCTATTATTTTCCCTACATTATTTTGAATACAAAAGAAAACAAATACACTGTTGAGGAGAAAGCAACATTAGTTGCATTATCATCACTAAAATTATTTTCTAACATTCACTCATACATGGGAACTCACATCTTGTTATGTGAATTGAAAAATTATTGTGTATATAATTAGTAGTGTTTGGAAAGAAATAATTGAATCTAGATATGGGAATTGGAGGAATATGAAAAGTTCAATGATAGATAGGAAAAACTCCTACTAGTGGAAGGATTTAGGATTAATTTCTGAGGTACAAAGTGAACATAATTGGTTTGACCAGAGGATAAGGTGGAAGTATGATAATGGAAGTAGGATTAGATTTTGGGAAGATTGGTGGGTGGGAGATGAGAAGTTAAAGACGAAGTTTCTTAGATTGTACTCGGTTTCAGTTTACAATGAAAGGGTGGTTAGTGATTTCGGTATGTGGAATGGAGATGGGACATTGGAGACTTTTATCTGGCAGATACCGTGGAGGAGGGAATTGTTTGATTGGGAGAAAGAATTAGAAAAACAACTCATGGACCTAATAACTAATACTCATTGGAATAGAGATAAATCAGATGAGTGGAATTGGGTTGGAGAGAATGTTACGGCCTATACAGTTCAGTCTGGATACAGGGCTGTCAAGGAGGTACAAGATGTTCTTCAAAGTGATTGCTTTAGGGTGATATGGGAACTTAGTGTGCCACAATTAAAGTTTTTGAATGGAGGGTTATGCTAGATAGATTGCCTTCTAAGGTCAATCTTGAGAATAGAGGGGTTGGGGTATCTTGCAATCTCTGTCCATTATGTAAAAAGAAGGTGAAAACTACTCATCATTTATTTATTACCTGTGAAGTAGCATAGGATTAAATGTGACAATTGGATAGGGATCATTCAATTAGGCACAATGATATTGCTAACCATTTTTGCAGATTTTATATTAACGGTCTTAGCAAGTAAGCTATCTGTGTTTGGAGAGGAGTGTGGCTGACATTAGCTAAGGAAATCTGGACTTAGAGGAATAGGATTATTTTTTAGGCTGGTAAGGTGGATGAGGTAGAGATCTTCGCATTGGCACAATTACGGGCTTGATCATGGGCTAAATTTGGTTGGTTAAGATGTCAATGATCATTTTCGGATTGATGCATGCATCCTCTAGATTGCTTACGAGAGATTAAATAGTAGTTCGTGTGAAGTAAAAAATTGTTTGCAAGAACTTGTTCTACGTAGGAGTATTGCTCAATAGGAGTATGTCGTATGTGCAACTCTCCATTCTTCTTGGATCGGGGATGGAAAATCTTTAAGAGAAGATGTATTTTACCTGTTATCTTTATTTTTCATGACTAGATTTAATGTGTAATATACAGAATATGCATTTTGATTCTAGTAAGGCATGTCAATTAATTACTTTTATATTGAGTGGATCTGTGGATTAGATTAAAGATGTATTTGTATAAAAGTTGAAATACTCCTAGAGTGTTAAAGAAAAAACAATTAATTAATGCTCGTGATAACTAATTTGAGGGTGTACTTTATTTTATTTATGTTTTGTTATTCTTGAACCTATATTTATGGTAAGATTTGATAACTATTTTAATCAATTTAATAATTTTTCTTGATATTAATTTCATACATATTGAGTTATTTGATATATTATGATTCATGGCATATATTGATTATATTATTATAATTAAATTTAACTATCTGTGATTTGATAATTAATTGAGTCCTAGTGACTAGTGGATTGTGATTTGATAATTAATTGAGTCCTGTGACTAGTGGATTGTCCCTGTCGTTCTGAAAATCCATTGCGAAAGGAGCAAAACATATTGTAAAGAATATGAAACTTAAAATTTCATGTTTTAAACTATGTTGCACAAAATTGGAAGAACAGGTCCTAGTCATATAAAAAGCCAAATTTGGAGTGTGAGATACAAAACATTAAGGATGAGCATCCCTTACTGCAACGTTGGAATCCAAAATACTTTTACACGTAGCCATTGAATTAGCTGGTAACAAAGACAGATACAAAATAGGTACATTATATATTATATATTAAACTCACATATCATTTATTTTCACAAATCATTCATTTAATATATATAATATATAATGCACCTATTTTGTATCTGTCTTTGTTGTCAGCTAATTCAATGGCTACATGTAATAGCATTTTGGATTCCAACGTCTGCATTTTCTGGCTTTGGTGTAGTAGCTTTGGAGAATGTGTTGTATGAAACGGTAAAAACTCTGAAATGGAGTGATGAATTTGAATCTTCATCTTTGCATGGCTGCCATCTGTATTCAAGAATGATGAATCAGTTTCTGTCATTATTGCATTAGTCAAATCCTTTGCTTTGGTTTTTGAAAAAAGAAAAATTGGTTGAACCTATAAAAAGACCATTTTTCTTAATTATTTCAGGAAAAGGCACAAAAACGTCTATGGAACACCAATGCATTGATGTTTTCTTGCATGACAGTTTGTCATATTGGAAACCTGTATATCAGAAGAAGCCATTAAACAGCAATGCATAGTTGGATTTCCTATGTTATATTAACGCTTCAATTAATTTACCTATGTCAATTTTGTTAAGAAAATAACTTTTTCAATTAATATATAATAGCAACTATTATTCACTTTAATCTTTTAATTTACATTATTTTCTACTTGGGTTATTACTTAAATCACGTCTATATATATTGTTATTAATAAATTAATCAAATATACAAATATTATTATTGCAGGCAAAAGTCAAGATTTGTCCATTAAAAAAATACAGTTGATTCTCCAATAAAAGTAAGGTCTTAAAGTACAGTGGAAATTGTTTGCAACATATCTAAACCAGTTGACAGAAAATAGATTGTAGACATATATGAGTTCTCCCAACCAACTTCTAAACCACAGATTAATCTTGAAAGAGAATGTGTTCTCAGATGATGTTTGAGAAAGATTGATGTGAAGATTTACATTCCAACATTAGCTTATAGATACCAGAAACTCACCTTGTTAAACGTGAATTCAAATTAAGTAGATTGTGTTATTAGTACATCAAAATACATTGATTATTTAATAATTTTTCTTGATTTTTATTCATGCAGAATGTTATTTCACGTATTTTGATTCATAACTATATGCACAATCACAAATATTAGATAAATATCATTATTGATTAAATCTAACCATAAAAGATTTTATAATTATTTTGGTCCATGTGACTAGTGCCCTGTTCTCACAATTTTATGCAACATATTTTAAAACATGAAATTTTGAGTTTCATATTTCTTAGAATGTTTCCTCCTTTCACAAAGGATTTTCAGAACCACAAGCTCAGTCCACATTAGTCACATGGTTGGACTCAATTAATTCCTAAATCTCATATAATTAAATTTAATTAATAACAAAATATAATCAATATATGTGATAATACATATAACCATGAATCATAATATATCTAATAACTCAATGCATGAAATTAATATCAAGAAAAGTTATTAAATTAATTAAAATAGCTATCAGAGTTTGTTTCTAAAAAAGATTTAGATATTTCTAAAAAAGACTTAGATAAGACGATCCATTTATTCTATTTCTATTTCTAAGACTCGTCTTCATCCTCTTAGTATGATAGAAAATGTGAATT
>Ga0209489_107971_pt1 | contig 15077 bp, 9 predicted proteins | sample SiratrowhiteBW_FD_187527 | JGI IMG/M metagenome (GOLD analysis project Ga0209489, IMG submission 187527) | Root nodule microbial communities of legume samples collected from California, USA - Siratro white BW (SPAdes) (version 2) | ecosystem: Host-associated > Plants > Roots > Nodule | place: USA... | reverse complement strand
ATATATATATATATATATATATATATATATATATATATATATATATATATATATCAAATACATTAACCATATAAATATTTTTTTTATAAACATTAACTATTTAATTAATATCTTTAATTAAATCAAATAATAAAATTCACAATTTAACATATTGAATTATTTAATTATAACTATTAATTATAATTAATTTTAGCATTCATATTTCAAATAACATAATACAAATTTTAATTATTTAAATTACTTAAATAAAATGTAAACATTATATACGTGTAAATTTTAATACAAAATCATTATGGTGTTAAAAGTTTTTAGGGTTTACTGTTCAAAATTTTGAGAGTTTACTGTACAATAATATCTTAAAATTATAAAATATTATTTCTATTTCATTTTAATGTCTTGATATAATTTTAAAACATTAATAAAGTTTTTTTAACGTATCCAAACAATTACTGTTTAACATTTGAAACTCGTAATTTATTTACTAATTAAAGTAAAATAAGTATTTATAATTTCATTTATAGTATAATCAAAATTCATGTATTTCTAAAGAAATCTTCTAAAACTTGATTTTGTATCTAAAATTTCTTTAGTTTAAAATAAAATTTACATAAACTTTGGTAGTATAATTTACTTTTATAAATAATATCTTCAACCTAAAATATTAATTCAAAAATATTTTACTTATATGTTATTTCAATAATATCTTCAACCTAGTATATATATGTTATTTATGTGGTACTAGAACTAACATTTGCAGTAACATAAAATATTCATAAATCATATGCTAGTAGACATACTAAATTGCATAAAATCAATGAAGTATAATATTCATTTAACATACACTACAATGAAAACCCAAATTACCAACATACAAATTGATTGAAAGTTTTGGAGAAAGTACACTAAAGAGACTCAAATCGAGAACTTCTCACTAGCTTAATAGAACTCTCTCATATAACACGATTATTATTATATTTATTATTACCATTACAATAATTATTAATGTTATTAATATTAATATTATTATTAGTATACCGTTATTAATATTATTATTAGTAGTAGTATTATTATTATAAATATTATTATAATTATTATTAATATTATTACTATTATAAATGTTATTTTTAATATGATTATTATTATTACTATTATTATTATTATAAATATTGTTATTATAAATATTATAATAATTATTATTATTATTATAATTATTATAGATATTGTTATCATAAATGTTATTATTATTGTTATTATTATTGTTATTATTATTATTATTATTATTATTATTATTATAAATGTTATTATTATTATAAATATTATTATTAACTATGACATGATAATGATTTTGATTATATATTGTTATGTTGGAATGAATCACAGATATTTGATTATAAGCATTGCCATTGGATTTAGATTGTTATAGAAGGGGTAACAATGCTTGATATTTTTTATGAATAAAACCAATTTGTTGAGGATGTACTTCTGACGTTAAATTCTACTAATTATTATTATAATCTACTTTCTGATTTTTAAATGTGAGCTGAGGTGAAAACCACCATGCATTCTATAGCATTTATCAATCATATGTCATGTCTTTCCGCAATAATTATAAACTTTAGAAGTATATCATGGTCTTTCGTAACTTCTTCTGCTAGTATCAATCATTGTCTTGGACTGATCACAAAAAAAATTGTCTCTCTTGCTATGTACCGAGAGAACAAATGATATTCAAAGATGAAAAAGAGGTCTTGTGAGAGATTAACAACTTCTGTAACATCTCATATTTTTCATATAATAGGAACTTTGTTGCATAGAAATTATATAATAAACCTAAATATAAATATCCATACATTCATCATATATTTTAAAATATACTTTTCCACATAAAATTTATAAAAAATATTTTTGTACAATTACAATAAAATAAAATAAAATTAAAATTCTTCATCAGCTCACTAAAGGATTCACATCACAATCTTCTGCTGATGTGTAATACAATATCATTACAATTTAAAAATAAAACAAACATCACACAAAAAAAAGGGTAAGCTAGAGTGTCTAAAAAAATATATTTTTGTAAATTAAATTTCTATCTCAACCAATCTACGAAAAATCAAATTTTCATCATTCATCTCACAAATCACATTATCATTCACACATTACACTTATTTGACACTGTTAATCCATATGATGTGGTCTAACCGGTTCTTTTTCACACCATAGCACAACCATATACACATTTCAATCTATATGATAGAAATTTCAGAATAAATGTATATATGATAGAAATTGCAGAATAAATGTTCTGAATAATAAATTTAGCCATTACGTTAAATTATTGAGAGTCAAAATCCAATAGAAGAGTCACATACCTGAATCCATGGATGAAGATAAAATACTCGATATGGTTATGATCTTCCTTAACCAAAAAATCCATGGATGAAGATAAAATACTTAATATGGTTATAATCTTCCTTAACCAAAATCTTCCTTATTTCTCTTGTTGGACTTTAGAGTGACTCTTTTGATGGGGTAAGTGACCACAAAGTTTATGATTTTGGTATATGTGATCCCCATTAAACCAATTATCCTAGAAAGAGGTGTCATTAAAACTATCTTAATGACGAACGATTTCGAGCATTAAAACTATCTTAATGTCATCTCAGACATCACAATGTAGCGCATTTATATAAACTTGATCCATATGATCTGGTCCAACCGGTTCTCTTTCACACCGTAGCATAGTCATATAAACTTAATTCATATGATCCGGTCTGATCGGTTCTTTTTCACACTATAGCCGTCACTCTTTATCTTTGATATAATTTTTAAATTTTATAATTTAAGAGCAAAAGTGAACACAAACGCTTCCTCAATCAATCTACAGCTCCAAGTCTCGAAATAAATCACATAATATGAACATGCACATAAATGCATAGTATAAAATAATTTTTTAAAATTATTTTAAAAAAGGTCTCATTTTTTAAATTCGCTTTAGGCTTCCTAAAGTCTTGTTTATCTTTTTACTATAATTTTAAAATAAAATATTTATAATTTTATAATTTAAGAGCAAAAGTGAACACAAACTCTTTCTCAATCAAGGCTCCAAGTCTCCAAATAAAGCGCATAAATGCACAGTATAAATACGCACATAAATATACAGTATAAAATGATGAAACAAATTTGAAATTGGAAATAAATTAAAATAATATTATGGAAGAACAAAGAGGTAAAGGAAAAAAAAAAGGAGATAAGTGAAAAAGAAAGGAGATAAGTGAGAGAGTTAGATAATGAAATAACATATAAAAAATAATGTCAATATCTTGGAATACATAGAAGATATAGAAAAATTAGAAAATTTTGATATATTGGATTCCTCTACTATTTAGTTTTTTTAAAAAATATTATTAATTTATTATAAGAAAGTTTTAAAAATATTATTTATTAAATAATATTTATAGGATTAATATAAATTTAAAGTCATTAAATAATATTTATAATATAATGTAGACTAAACTTTTTTAGTATAATTTTAAAATTAAATATTTTTTTATTTTATAATAATATATGCATATTAATTTTTTTTAGCTTTTAAGATTTTAAGGCCTAAGAACTTAGATATTTGAGTCATTCCTAGAAGCACAATACTGCCGCCACAAATATTGGTGCGACCTTAATCGCTACCACAACGATAAATCACCATCACCAATAATACTCGGAGATAAATCATACTGGAAAATTACTTGCATTGCTATATTATATTAATACAACAACAATTACAATGCTTTCTCCATCATCCTATATAAAATAAATAATCTCTTAGTCTATTCAAATATTATCTTCCTACTAGTTAATTTATGGTGAAGATCTACCTTCAATATTCCAATTAGCTATATCACTGGAAACCATGTTTAAAAAGATAACGATGTCATGATACATGATGATGATCTTCCTAGGGATTTTTAGGGATTTTTTATTCACACCACATGCTTTAACTTCTATAATAGTAAGTTGATAAAATACAACGTTGATATTACTTTCCAATATTTTAATCATATATATTGAATAAATTTTTATATTGATAAAATTCAACTCTATTCTTTTTATCTAATGATTCAAAATGTATTATATAAAAAGTAATTTTTTCATTTTTAAAAATTCACAAGTAACACAAGTTCAATTTTAATAATTTATATATAGAAGTAATCTAATAAAAACAAGTAAAAAACTTTTTTAAATTTTTTTATGAAATATAAAATACGAGAAAATTAAGATTTTTTAAAAACAATACGGAACTTGAAATTAAATTTTGCTAAACATCACTCACGTTTTGTTTTTAACAATCAAGAATTAAATAAATAAATAAAGGATGTTTCAACCATATTATATAATAAAAAAATATTATTGAGAATATAGTTCCACAGCACTAGGATAGATAAAAGCATGTACTACAGTTACGAGTGTGTAGACCAGCTCCGACTATGAAATGGCTTAAATAAGACACAACCTGTTCAGCTCAGAGATACGTGAAAGTGTTCAAATCTTCTTATTTTCAGCAACTGGTGCATCTTCTAAAAATATTTTCCAATTAAAGTTTATAATTGGTTTCTCTTGACTAAAGTTTAAAATTAAATTTTTTATAAGTATAACAGTAAAAAGAAAAGTTAGTGTCTGGTAACGTAAAGAAATGATAGTTAAAAATCATGTGGTATAAATTTAAACAAGAATAATGAATTTACTCTATGATACATAAATGGTTATAGAAAGAAAATGGATTAAATCTGAAATTCTAAAACATGGTGAGATAATATAAGGTGTAACAGAGGTAAGCAGAAGGGCCCCACCATTTCTTTGAAAAGAAGTTCGGTTTTGGGTGCTCCTTTGTGGCCATAGATATTTTTTATCCTTTCAATATCTTTTGTAAAAAAAAAAAAAAAAAAAATTAAAGAATCAAAGAGAAATGAGAGATTATTGGGAGTAATTTGTTCAAATTAATTAATTAATTTGTTTGTTGGTCAAGAAAATGATTACACGACTAATAGTAATTATGGTGCAATTTTTTTAGTAAAAAGCAGTCTTGCATCCACCAATATTCCTCGCTAAATATTTTTTATTTCGATAAATTTAGCAAAAAAAGAAATAAATGAATTTTATGAATGCATTTGGTAGAATAATATAAAATTAAAAGAACATAAAACAACGATATATTTTTTAATTATTTTCACGAAAATTATTTTCGTTTTATGACAAATGTTTTACAGATAAGTATCATATTAATTTTGTTTAAAAAATTAATATTTTATATTACTAAATTATTACATTATTCAAAGCGGTTATAAAAACATTTATTGCTTCTCTTAGATTATTTATTCTCGAAAATTTTAAATAAATATTTTGAGCAATAAACATGTCCTTGTGTAAAAAAATCCCTTGTAATAAGCATCCGTGACAAATAAATTTAGTTGATGAATGAATGAAGAATCTAGATATAAAAACACTAATGTTGATGAATGACGAAGATGATATCTAAATGTATGTATAAAAATTTAGTTGGCTAATAGTGTCATTTTAAAATTTAAAATAAAATAGAGATTGTGGTAATCGGGTTTGTTTAAAATACAAAAGTTAAAGAATCTTGATTTAGAAGTTATGGAAATATAAGTAAATATTTTGAGTTGTGAATGCAATGTCTTCAACTATATTATTATAATTCTCTTCTTAATTATCATATATTACTCGTAGCCACCAAATACATTTTAAGAGAATCAAATTTAGTCACTAGTAAATAAATTTCTTCCTTTTACAAAGAGTTTTAAAAATATAATTATGCAATTTGTCATTTCATGACAATTTATTCTTCAATAATAACAAGATTTTACCCTACTAATTAATAGTCTTATAATTTATTAGTTATCATATATATATATAAAAGTGTGTGTGTTTTTATATACTTAATTTACCATAAAAGTATTTTTTATATAATCGTCGTTTTCAACAAACAATTTTAGTTATAACGGTGTTGTCGTATAATAATGAATTAACTATTGATTTTAATGAAGGATCGACCTTTTGCGACACCAAATTTTTCCAAATTCAACATTAATTATTTGACGGAAGTTTTTGTTCCATCCAATATCCGAAAGGGCTGTAAAATATTTTTATTGACGTATTATTTTTTTTATCGCAAATGCTTGAGATTCTATTGAATGTAATTAAAAATAATAATTACGTAAATGTTTTTTTCTTGTCATGTATTTTTTGTTAAGAAATAATTTTACTCAACCCACATGTACAGTCGCGCATCAAAGGTAAGGTTTAACTCTTTCAAAATATATATATATATATATATATATATATATATATATATATATATATTTATTTATTTATTTATTTATATATACTGCTATACTTATAATGAAATTATTTAAGAAAGAAATACGAATATTGATGAAACTGATAAGTATTATCATAAGGGGGTTTGGGCGGAGATATCAAGAAGAAGTATATCAGAGAGTCGTGTGTGTACAAGAGATTAAGTTAGTTAAGTTGGATGATGCTATGTGTTATAATCTTTGGGAAAGTAATGATATCACCTGGGTCCATAGAGGGTCGATAGAAAGGGTCGATAGAGAAGGTGAGGGCATTTTGACCATGTGGAATAATAAGATGTTTAAGTGTGAGTCGTATGTGGAGGGAAAAAGTTTTATACTTGTCATGGAGGATTACAACTATGAAGGGTCAGACACTATTGTGAAGGTCCTGATTATGAATACCTATGCCCTTGCTCCAACAAGGATTGTGGAAAGAAGTTGAGAATAAGTTGACAATTGTAAACTGCAATGTTAGATACGTAATTGGTGATTTCAACTCGCATAATTGGTGATTTCAACTCAGTCAGGAATGCGTCCAAAAGAAAAGGCTTGAATTGTGGGGTGGTGAATAACCATGAATATGCCAGGTTCAGTGAGTTTATTGACAGGTGCATGTTGAAGGATATTCTGATGGTGGGAAGGAAATTCACTTGGTATAGACCCAATGGTACAACGAGAAGCATATTAGATAGAGCTATTGTGTCTGATGAGTGGTTATCGCAGTGGCCAGACTTTAAGCAATATGTACTAAGTAGACAGGAGTCTGATATTGTGCTTTAGTCGTCAAAAATAGTATTTTCGATTGGGGCTCGAAACCTTTTCAGTCCTTTGATCCATGGCAACAATGATGACTTTAAAGAGGTCATAGAAGAAGTTTAGGTTAACACTCCTGATTGGGGTAATGCATTGGAAGATGTCAAGAACAAGCTCAAGAGTTTTAAATGTGAGATCAAGCAATGGTGCTCTGCTGTTAATACCAGTGCTAGGTTGAGGAAGAAAGAGTTAGTCGCCCAAAAATAGGAGCTTGATAAATATGATGATGACGACGACTTGCTAGAAGAGGAGAGAATCATGCGTGTTGACCTGTTAACCCAATTGAGAAGTTTGGAGGAGACAAAAGATATTATGATCAAACAAAAGTCAAGAGTGGAGTGGATTAAAAGTGGGGATTCTAACTCCAAATTTTTTCACTCACTAGTAGAAAAAAGACATTTAAAGGCGGGATATCATCGAGGTTAAAAATGAACCGCAATTAAAAAGAACGCGGTGACATTTTTGAAATTAAGTAAGACTATACCAGCGCGGTTGACGCAAGAACCGCGATAATAAGCTACAAATAATTTATTATTGAAAACTGCAGAGAGATACAAACGCGGTTTTTAAAACAACCGCGTTTGTATCTGCAAAACAATTTTTAAATTATTTTGCAAGAGGATACAAACGCGGTTGCCACTAACAACTGCCTTTGTATCCTCCTGCAAAATAATTTAAAAATTGTTTTGCAGGAAGATACAAACGCGGTTGTTAGTGGCAACCGCGTTCGTATCCTACATACAAACGCGGTTGTTACTAACAACTGCATTTGTATCTCTTCTTTTAGGGCACAAAAACTCTTCCCCCCTCGCGTGCCCTCTATTTCTTCCCTTTGCTTTGCTGTTGCTTCTTCTTCTTCCCTTTGTTGCTGCTGTTTCTTCCTCGCGTAACAAATCAGTGCATTGTCTTCCTCTTCCTCGCAGTGGCTCTCCCCCTCCCTCGCCATTCGACCAACCTCTTTCTCGTCTCTCTCTCTCTCCACGGTTTTGCTTCTGTGGCCACCACAACCACGTGGAGGTTCTTTCGCAACCACCCCCACCACCACTCAGACCCCACCACCACGTCTCTCTCTCTGAGTCCGGGGATGTTAGATCCCCGTCATTTTATGTTTTGTCTAATATTTATGTTGGGTTTTATTTGGTTGAAAAAATGGCAGTTACAGTGGATAGTGGAATCAGAGCATTGCAATTTCTGTGGATAGGGTTGTTTCTTCTTCTCCTCCTCCTACTGTTCATCCCAGTTTGAGGGCATCATCGCTTCAGCAGACTGCTAGGAAGTAGAGGAGATGCTGGTCCCCCTGAATTGCACAGACGATTTGTTAGTGCTTTGCAGAAACTAGGAGGTTCTCAAGGTAAGAAGTTAATTTTTGTTTGTTGTTGTTTATTCAACCAAAGCAAATCAGAGAGCTGATGCAGGTTGATGGCCTGACTAATGATGAAGTGAAAAGCCACTTACAAGTGAGTTTTTATCATTTTTTTGTCCCTTTAACTGCTTGTTTAGTTGTATGGTGATCATTGAGGAAAAGTTTCAAGCTAAGATTTTCGTGTATTATGAAGTTTGGATTGGGATTGATGATTGGTTATATATGATTGCAGAAATACCAACTTCATACACAGATAGTTCTACCAGCAAGTGCTAATCAACCAGTTGTAGTTCTTAGAGGTTTGTGGATGTCTCCTCAAAAGTTAGCAGTTCAAGGTCAGGTTCTCCTCAAAGTCCCCTTCATTTGACTGCAAGCTCCCAACTGAAGGTGACAGTATAAAAGATGATGAAGATGCAAGATCCGAGAGCTATAGTTGGAAAAGTCATATGCACAAACCTGGAAAAGTTTATGTATAGGATACTACTCCCCTCCATGAATTTTGGAGATAAAAGTATACATGAGAGGAGTTTTACGACTACATAAGAATAATACAAAAAGAGGCTATTGGAGTTTTTGAAGGTTTAGCTATACTGAGTGAGTTTTGATATGAAACTCTGAATTAAAATATCCTTTCAGTTCACTTTAAGAAACTGCTAATTTTTTCCCTATCATAAAATTCTTTCATTTTTTTCTTTTTGTCACGAGAACTCTCCTTTCAGGAAGTGGCCTAGTTATGTGCAGAAAACTGAACTGAACAATGAATGTCTCTGCCATTTCAATACTGTGCTCTGGGTTTGTGAAACTGTGGCTGAAGGATTTAGAATTAGTTTAATTTACAAACGCGGTTGTTAATAAACAACCGCGTTTGTATGTGCTATACCAGCGTGGTTCCCTCTACAACCGTGCTGGTATGTGAACCTTTTGTACCATTTTTTAACGCGGTTTCTAAAGAACCGCGGTAGTATGTTATACTTTCAATCGCGGTTGTACAACCGCATTTGTATCTTCAGTACTTTTTATCGCGGTTGTACGACCGCGCTTGTAAGCCTTATACAATCACGATTAAATGTCTTTTTTCTACTAGTGACTCTAAGCTGAGATGGAGAAGAGGTAGGAATGATTTAGTGGGTATCCATATCAATGGAACTTGGTGCGATGATCCACACCGTGTCAAGAGCCATGTTAAACGTCAAAGAAGGTTCGAGGCCCCTCCGGAGTGTAAGCTCAAGCTAGATGATGTTAACTTTAAGACTATCTCAGAGGATGAGAATGCATTGTTGTGCGGTATTTTCACCGAGGCAGAAGTGTTTAAAATTGTGAGTGAGTGTGGTAGCTCGAAGTGTCCTGGGCCTGACAAGTTTAACTTCTTCTTCATTAAGAATAACTGGGAGATTTTAGGCAAGGATATTTTCAAAGCTATTCCCCTCTTCCAGAGTAGTGGGTTTTTACTGAGAGGTTGTAATGCTTTTTTTATTACACTGGTTCCAAAGAAGGCTAACCCATCTGAGCTGAATAAGTTTAGGCTGATTTCTCTAATCAGATGTATTTATAAAATTCTCTCAAAGGTTCTGGTGAACAGGTTAAGGAAGGTGCTACCTAGTGTTATTGATGTTAACCAATCCGCGTCCTTGAAGGGAGGGGGTTGGTGGACAACATTCTGGTAGCAAATGAAACGGTGAACTTCTTGAAAAAGGAAAAGAAGAGTAGAGTGATGGTTAAAGTGGACTTTGAAAAAGCCTACGACTTGGTGAACTGAAAGTTCCCTTATTACATGTTAGGCAGACTTGGATTTAGCCCTATTTGGATTAAATGGATCAAAGCTTGTATGGAGTCGGCTTCAGTCTCAGTTTTGGTGAATGGCAGCCCTACAGGGAATTTAAACCTAAGAGGGGTCTTAGGCAGGGCGATCCGCTGGCGCCCTTTCTCTTTCTTATAGTAGTCGAGGGTCTTACAGGGTTGATGAGGAATGCCAGAAATGTAAGTATTTTTAAAGGCGTCGAGGTGGGTAGCCAGAGAGCGCAGGTTGATCTATTGCAATTTGCAGTCCTACGTATCATAATATGTTGGTTATTAAAGCTATTATGAGATCCTTTGAGCTGGTGTCAGGACTTATGGTCAACTTATAAGAGTACAGTCGGGTTCGTGGGCATCTCTGAGCTAGATCTACGTGTTTTCTCAAAATGCCTCAATAACAAGCATATGGGCCTACCTTTTAAGTACCTTGGTATGCCAATTGGAGGAAATCCCAGGAGAAGTGTGTTCTGGAATCCTGTGGTGGAAAAGATCAGGTCTAGATTATCGAGATGGAATGGGAGATTGCTTTCAATGGCAGGTAGGATATGTCTGATTAAGTTCGTTGTCAACGCTTTACCCTTGTTCTATTTCTCCTTTTTCAGAGCACCTGTCAGTGTTTGTAACCATATTAGATGTATTCATGCACAATTTCTTTGGGGCTGGGGCCACGAGAGTTGGAAGATTGCTTGGGTGAAGTGGAAGTGGATTTGCAGGCCAGTTGAATTTGGTAGACTGGGTATTAAGGACATCAGATGTTTTAATGATGCCCTGCTTGCTAAGTGGAAATGGAGGTTAGGGATTACCAAGGAGGGCTTGTGGTGGGACATCCTACAAGCTATGTATGGTTGTTGGCAGAATATGGGTGTATCTTCAAGGTCTAGTAAGGATTCTGTGTGGTGGAAGGATTTGATTAGGGTATGTGGTAATGATATACAAGGGAATTGGTTTGATAGTAGATTTCAGTGGTGTTAGAGATGGTCGGTGTGTCAAATTTTGGAGTGATTGGTGGGTGGACGAAAAAGCGTTGAACGACAAGTTTCCAAGATTACACTATATTTCTATTTCTCCTTTTTCAGAGCACCTGTCAGTGTTTGTAACCAGATTAGATGTATTCATGCACAATTTCTTTAGGGGTGGGGCCACGACAGTTGGAAAATTGCTTGGGTGAAGTGGAAGTGGATTTGCAGGTCAGTTGAATTTGGTAGACTGGGTATTAAGGATATCAGATGTTTTAATGATGCCCTACTTGCTAAGTGGAAATGGAGGTTAGGGATTACCAAGGAGGGCTTGTGGTGGGACATCCTACAAGCTATGTATGGTTGTTGGAGGAATATGGGTGTATCTTCAGGGTCTAGTAAGGATTCTGTGTGGTGGAAGGATTTGATCAGGGTATGTGGTAATGATATACAAGGGAATTGGTTTGATAGTAGATTCCAGTGGTGTGTTAGAGATGGTCGGTGTGTCAAATTTTGGAGTGATTGGTGGGTGGACGAAAAAGCGTTGAATGACAAGTTTCCAAGATTACACTATATTTCTTTAAATAAAGAAAGTTTGGTAGGTGATGTTTCTGAGTGGGAGGGTGATAGGACCCCTCGATGCACATCCTGGAACATCTGTTGGCGAAGAGAGAGGTTTGAATGGGAAAAACACCTCGAAGAGCAAATTTTGACCTTGATCTCAAATGTACAGTGGGACGTTAGGAAAGAAGATAGGCTGGTGTGGGTAGGTGAGGATTCCTAGGAGTATATAGTTAGGTCTGGATATAACATATTGAATGGAGAGAGCTCATTGCAATCCTCAATGTCTTTTAAGTTGTTGTGGAGTTTAAGTGATGCCCCTTTAGCGATTGTGGGTGAGTGGAGGATATTATTGGACAGATTGCCAACTAGACTTAATTTAGTAAGAAGGGGAGTTCAATTAGCAAATTCGCTTTGCCCTCTGTGCCAGGATGGTGTTGAATCCACTGACCATCTGTTTAATACTTGTAGTGTGGTACAACAAGTGTGGGATAAGTGCGATAGGTGGATTGGGAAGGTGGGTGTTAGACATCAGGCCACTTATGTCAATTTTCAGAATTTTTGCTTATTGGGTCAAAGGCTGAACGTTAATAGAGTCTGGAAAGGGGTGTGAGTAGCCATTGTATCGAAAATATGGAGTCACAGAAATAAGGTGGTATTTAAGGGTGGAATTGTGGATGTTGATGAAATCTTTAGTCTTGCTCAACTTAAAGGCTAACTGTGGACTAAGTATAAAATGAAGAGAACCACTTTTTCTTATTCAGATTGGAACTTCTCTCCGATGCAGTGCCTCCAATCTTTGACATAGTAACTTCTGAGGTATGGCTAGTTTGGATGGCCTCTTCCCTACTATGTGTGTAGATTTGTAATTGTACTTCTTTCTTGTGTATTCATCTCCCAGGTTAATGGTTATGTGTCTTTTTCATGTGTCCTTAGTATCCTGGTTAATAGTCTGTTTAGTAAAGTGTCTTTCTGTGTGGATTTTGTTTTGATAGTTATGACTCTTAGTCTTGATTTGGATGTGTTGTATAAGAGTTGAAATGCTCATTTTATTTTATTTATTTTGTTAAAAAAACAACAATAATTACAATACTTTCTCCGTCGTCCTATATGAAATAAATAATCTCTTGGTCTCTTCAAACATTATCTTTCTACTAGTTAATTTATGGTGAAGATTTACCTTCAATATTCCAATTACTTATATCACTGGAAACCATGTTTAAGAAGATCACTCAACAATGTCATGATACATGATGATGATCTTCCTGGGGAACTTTTATTCACACCAGATGCTTTAATAGTAAGTTTAACTTCTAAAAATATTTTCCAATTAAAGTTTAGAATTGGTTTCTCTTAACTAAAGTTTAAAATTAAATTTTTTATAAGTATAACAGTAAAAAGAAAAGTTAGTGTCTGGTAACGTAAAGAAATGATAGTTAAAAATCATGTGGTATAAATTTAAACAAGAATAATGAATTTACCCTATGATACATAAATTGTTATAGAAAGAAAATGGATTAAATCTGAAATTCTGAAACATGGTGAGATAATATAAGGTGTAACAGAGGTAAGCAGAAGGGCCCCACCATTTCTTTGAAAAGAAGTTCAAATTCGGTGTTGGGTGCTCCTTTGTGGCCATAGATATTTTTTATCCTTTCAATATCTTTTGTAAAAAAAAATAAAAATAAAGAAACAAAGAGAAATGAGAGATTATTGAGAGTAATTTGTTCAAATTAATTAATTAATTTGTTTGTTGGTCAAGAAAATAATTAAACGACTAATAGGAATTATGGTGCAATTTTTTTTTTTTTGGTAAAAACAGCCTTGCTTCCACCAATATCTCCGGTAAACATTTTTTATTTCGATAAATTTAGCAAAAAAACAAAAGAAATAAATGAATTTTATGAATGCACTTGGTAGAAAAATATAAAATTAAAAGAACATAAAACAATGATATATTTTTTAATTATTTTTCACGAAAATTATCTTCGTTTTATGACAAATGTTTTACAGATAAATATCATATTACTTTTGTTTAAAAATTTAATATTTTATATTACTAAATTATTACATTATTCAAAGCGGTGGGTAATTAAAATATTTTATGAAAACATTTATTGCACCTCTTAGATTATTTATTCTCGAAAAGTTTAAATATATATTTTGAGCAATAAACATGTCCTTGTATAAAAAAATTCCCTTGTAATAAGCACCCGTGACAAATAAATTTAGTTTATGAATGAACGAAGAATCTAGATATCAAAACACTAATGTTGATGAATGACGAAGATGACATCTAAATGTATGTATAAAAATTTAGTTGGCTAATAGTGCCATTTTAAAATTTAAAATGAAATAGAGATTGTGGTAATCGGGTTTGTTTAAAATACAAAAGTTGAAGAATCTTGATTTAGAAGTTATGGATATATAAGTAAATATTTTGAGTTGTGAATGAACTGTCTTCAAGTATATTATTAATTCTCTTTCTTAATTATCATATATTACTCGTAACCACCAAATACATTTTAAGAGAATCAAATTTAGTCACTAGTAAATAAATTTCTTCTTTTTACAAAGAGTCCTAAAAATATAATTATGCAATTTGTCATTTCATGACAATTTATTATTCAATAATAACAAGATTTTACCCTACTAATTAATAGTTTTATAATTTATTAAAAAATATAATTATTTATTTTATATATATATATATATATATATATATATATATATATAAATATAAATGTATGTGTTTTTATGTATGTAATTTACCATAAAAGTATTTTTTATATAATTGTCGTTCTCAACAAACAATGTTAGCTACAACAGCGTTGTCATATAATAATGAATTAACTCTTAATTTTAATGAAGGATCGACCTTTTGTGACACCAAATTTTTCCAAATTCAACATTAATTATTTGATGGAAGTTTTTGATCCAATACTCGAAAGGGCTGTAAAATATTTTTATTTACGTATTATTTTTCTATCGCAGCTTTATATTCTATTGAATATAATGGAAAATAATAATTACGTAAATGTTTTTTTCTTATCATGTATTTTTCCTTAAGAAATAATTTTACTCAACCCACATGTACAGTCGCGCATCAAAGGTAACGTTTAACTCTTTAAAATATATAGATAAATTCATACACGTATATATATATATATATATATATATATATATATATATATATATATATATATATATATATATATA
>Ga0209489_107970_pt1 | contig 15085 bp, 5 predicted proteins | sample SiratrowhiteBW_FD_187527 | JGI IMG/M metagenome (GOLD analysis project Ga0209489, IMG submission 187527) | Root nodule microbial communities of legume samples collected from California, USA - Siratro white BW (SPAdes) (version 2) | ecosystem: Host-associated > Plants > Roots > Nodule | place: USA... | reverse complement strand
TTTAGGCCTCAAGGCCTCAAAAAAATTTAATACTCACATATTATTATAAAATAAAAAATATTTAATTTTAAAATTATACTAACAAAATTTTAATTAAAAATTTAAATATTTTAACTGACTTTAAGTTTACATTAGTGTTATAAATATATTATTTAATAGCTTTAAATTTACATTGGTACTATAAATACTATTTAATGAATAATATTCTTGAAACTTTCTTATAATAAATTAATAATATTAAAAAAATTGAACAGTCAAGAAAAAAAAAATTGTATCAAAACTTTTTAATTTATCTCTAAGAAATTTGAACAGTCTAAGGAATCTCTCGTATCAAAACTTTCTAATTTACCTCTTTCCTACTATATTCTAATCCATTGATATAATCTCTCTTGATATATCCTATCATTGTCTCACTCTTCTTCCACTTCTCTCCTTCTTTCTTCACTTATCTCCTTTCTTCCTATGTCTCTTTTGTTTCTTCCATAATATTATTTTAACTTGTTTTCAATTTAATTTTTTTTTATTTCATATTCCATCATTCTATACTATGCATTTATGGGCGTGTCTTTACTTGGAGACTTTGAGCAATATATTGATTGAGGAAGAGTTTGTGTTCACTTTGGCTCTTTTGAGGACATCAATATTAGGTAAAAATAATATGAGATTGATCAATTGATCCTAATTTTTTTATTTTTATTTTTCATTATTGTTTAATTAATCTTAAAATAATTTGTGTAGATTTAAGAAAGAGAATTTAGAAGTTACAAATTATATTTAAAGACATACCAAATGATAGGATCGAAAGATAAATATAATACCATAATAGGAGACCTGAGACTCTACGATCAAGATTATTGTCTTGACAAACATGATTTATCTTTTTAACTTAGACTTATTTTATATACTTATAAGTTATATTCAGTGTGATGTATATTATTTGCAGTTAACTACATATAGAGAAGGATTTGAAAACACATTTATTTGAAATTGCTTTATATTATTTGCAGTTAACTACATATAGAGAAGGATTTGAAAACGCATTTATTTGAAATTGCTTTTGAAATGGATGTAGAGCCTAAGTTGTAAAATAAAATATTGAGAATGAAGTTATTAAATCACCTCAAGAGTCATTTAGAATTGATTATTTTTATTTTTTTGTATATTGTATATAGATAAAGCAATTGCTAAACTCCAAAATAGATTTGAACAATTTAAAATATATGAAAATATTTTTAGTTTTTATTTAGTATTAAAAATTTAAAGTTATTGGGTTGTGTACTTTTGAAAGAAAAATGCTTAAACCTTGAAAAAGTATTTGAAACATGATAATTTATTGGATCTTGATGGCTTAGATTTATTTTCAGAATTAAATATCTTAAAGGAGATTATAGGATTGGAAAATGATAAACCAATTGACATTCTTAATTATATAAAAAGAATAAATTTTTTTCCAAATACATATATAACATGTAGAATAATGTAACAATTTCAGTATCAATTGCTTCAACTGAAAGGAGTTTTTCAGAACTTAAACTAATAAAATCTTATTGAAGATCAACAATGTCAACAAAGATTAAATGGATTAGCTTTATTGTCTATTGAAAAAATATGTTTTAAATAAAATTAATTATGATAATTTAATAGATAATTTTATATCTCAAAAAATAAATTTTAAATAAAAATATCATAATTATAATTATTTTATTAATTTAAAAAGGGCCTTATTTTTTTATTCGCTTTAGGCCTCTTAAAGCCTTGAGCCGCCACTGGATACATGAGATTAACAAGTTTTACTAAGATCTCATTTGCATAGGTTCTTTTTCTTTTTATAATTTTATCTTTAAGAAGTTGAACTCAATATTTTTTTTATAAGTTTTAGAAAAATAAAAAATTTATAGAACACAATTTGAAAAAAAGTAATTCTTAGTTAAATTAGTAAAGAAGTTTCTTAGAATGTACTAGCTTATTCATATAATTGTATTTTCACTTGAGCGACCTTGTTTCCTTGCTTAAGCAATCATATTTCCTTGTTTGAGAGATATTGTTATTAACTTGAGCAACATTCCTTTTTTTCACTTGAGCAACATCAACTCTCAAAAAGAGAGAAGTGATGTAATTTCTCTCTCACTAAAACACCCTCTTATCGCTTGAGCCACCATCATTCCTCTCCTATTGCAAGTATCACATTAGCACTTGAACGAGGAGACTTGTTGTATAGTACAACAAGTTTCATAAACACCATGCACCACTATTACCTTAACATTTGAGCAATCACTTTGTCTCTTGAGTGGTGGAAATCACGAAAGAGGAATAATTGTTACGATATCTTTCACACTCAAGCTTCAAGTCATAGCTTAAACAACATGTACCATCGTTTTGGCATCTATGATGGAGTTTGAATGATCTTAAGCGATGGATGTAATAATTACTTATCGCTTGAGTGATATTCCCACACTCAAATGATAGACGTCCATATTACTACACTACAAGAATTTTGTGTGTTACGTACAATAAATACATACGGATTTAGATCCGTAGATAAAGTGAGTTTTATATACAGATTTTACGTATAGATTTTGATCCATACGTAAAATTGTGTTACATACAGATTTTTTTCGTATGTAATATTGCTGAGTTGGTTGTTCCGTACCTATAATTCGTATGTAATCTTAGCACAGTGTGGCGGGAGATTTACATATGAATTTATCAGTATGTAATGCTAATCAAATTTGTAGGTAAATCAAAACATGTTTTATCTACTAATTTACATACAGATTAGAAAAAATAATCTTTTTAAACATTACATTCCCAACTTGAAATTATATACGAAGAAATCTAATCATTTTGTTTAACCTTTCTGAGTGTAACCTTGCCTTCGTCAGTGTGTAACCTTGCCTTCTTTTCCATTTTCAAACCTCTTCTTATTCTCGATTCCTATTTTCACCCTTATTTTCCTTCGTTTTTTGTTTTCTTTTGTGTCCTTCATCACTAATTCGTACCCTCGATTTCTATTTGATTCATCATTTCCTTCGTCTCCTTCATTCATGTCTTTCCTTCGTTTCATTAGTTTGTCTCCTTTCTTTTTCATAGTCGCGGTGTATTCTAAGCCCAAATCACCTAACCTCAAATCGGGTGTGTGGTAACCTCAAATCAATGCACGCGCCCTGACCTCTAAATGTGGTGTATTGGATTCTTAACCTCCAATTGAATTTTAATCGAAGAAGTAAAAGCTCCGCGAATGAAATCCACTACCAAAAGTAAGGACATTGAACCTATTTCTTAATAGTTATTTTTAATCGTTATTTTTGTTCTCAAGTGTGTTTATAACTATAACCCAACAATATATTTTAACTTTCCAAAACACTAATTTATGTTCAATAATGGTTGAAAATCACTTCAACTCAAAATAATTATCTTAAACTATAAATGCAACTTAACGATTCAAACATCACCATCATTTCTAATAATTACCGCATCAATAAAACTCCATCTCAATCGGCAACATCAACACATTGTAAAACGTTTAAATCAATTTGAATGAGGTAAATGTAATAATTAATCCTTATGTGAAAGTAGTTTGTCTTTCTAGCCAAAGCATCTCCATAATCCAACAATTTTCTTATCCATAGATACAAATTCAACTATCACCTATATAACCAGCAAATCCTCTTTAATCAAACCAACATTACTTTTAAGTTCCCAATCCCATAGAAAAAAAGAAAAGATATTGAATCAATTGTAGAAAACTAAAATTACTCTAATCAAGATTTTAATCGATTTGTCTATATCAACTCATAATTACCTACTTAAAGGCATGTTCTATATGAATCACTTATCTACTTAAACTCCTATAGAGAATATAAAAAAAAATGTTTTTTACAGATGCAGTTTCCAATAAAATAAATAATAAGTGTTATAACTTATTTGTTACTCTTTATTTTTTATATATTAAATATTATATCTCCAAAAGTCCAATTCTTAAAAAAAAATTACTTTTTAGGTGGTTGTTATTTGAAAAGGTTGACAAAATTATTATATATGACAATTTGCAATGTAAAAAAAAATAATAATTAAATTACTAATACCATTGAATTCTATTAGTAGGAGCTAGTCAGACAAAAGTTGTCATTAATAAAAAGAATAGCAAAACAATATACTATTCAATTCATACTTTGGGGATACTTGACAACTACATTAATTGACTATATTTCATGTGTGGTTTCAAGCCAATTATCCGCATCATCGTGGCGAAGGTTCACATGCATTGTGACAAATGTGAAGCTGACCTAAAAAGTAGATTAATAAAGCACAAAGGTACATATATAACATTTGAATTATTATATTATATATAACATTTGAATCAATCCATGTCACCATAGAAGCTAAGCTTAAGGTTTTTGATTTGATGAATGAAGGTATTTTCGATGTGAAAACGGATCAGAAAGCACAACATGTAACAGTGGAAGGCACCATTGAAGAGGAGAAATTGGTATCATTTTTGAGAAAAAGGGTGCACAAGAATGTGGAGATTGTGTCCATAAAGGAGGTGAAAAAGGAAGAGAAGAAGATCAAAGAAGAAGAGAAGTCTTTAGAAATAATCAAAGAGAAGGATCATGGTGAATCAACCAAGAAAAAAGGTGGTGAAATAACCAAAATAATAGAGACTCTTGAAGGGCACCAAAAAGAGGACCTTAAGATTAAGGACAATGCTCCCATCATTCACTATGTCTATGCACCACAACTTTTCAGCGATGAGAATCCAAATTCATGTTCTATTTTGTAATTTGGAGCAAGACTATCCACATAGACAAATGAATAAACGATTTAGTTTTTTTTTTTTTTATGAATTTTTAGTGTAATTTTTATATCATTAATTAATCAATTGAAATTTGTTGTAATTTATTTTTTTCAAGATGATTATTATAGAAATAATAAAATTTACTGTACATTAATTAAAAAAGCACACAATTTTTTTTTTACATTGTTAGTGTATATTTATTCATAATTCATATATAATCATTGATCAAGATTATATAATTCTAAATGGTTTCTTTGTATTTAGAGGTTAAATATCAATGAAGATTAGATAATTTAAATATGATATGTGGATACTAAATATAATTTGTCTTTTATGTCAAAAGTCTTTTATAATTTTGGTTGATTACTTCTGTTACATAAAAAAAAATCTCATATTAGTTAAGAGTTGTTTTTATGGTTATTTATATATATTTTAAATGATATTGATCATAATAATATTCTACCTAACAAATTTAAGGTTGGAACACTAACTCCGGTAATGGATAGTTATACATAAAAGTTGTTTTATTTTTGTATAGCTTTTCTAATCCCATTAGTTGGTGAATGTATTAAAATTCTCTCTTAAAAATGTAGACCTATTCTGCTTTTTTAAAAAAAAAAATGAAGTAATTGAAAAATCAACTGAAAACAAACGTTGTTCAACTTAATTGGTAAAATTTTGGTGCGTAGTATTTGAAATACTGTATATATTTGACATTTTAATATGAATATTATAATGTTTATCTTTTTTATATAAATTAAATTAGGTTTTTTATATTCATATTATAACTTTTTCTTAAATGAGGGTTCTTATAATTCAAAATACTATAACTACACTTGAATTATTCATCTGGCTGATGTATCATAACATTATTTATTCAATTATATGTGCGGTCAATTCCATGGGGTAACATGCAAATAATACTGTGGATTCGAATCTCCATTAAAAAAACAAAGTAGCATATTAAAAATTAATATTATTTAGTAAAAATATAATTTCAAAATTGTTAATTTGATTATTCTAATTTTTAAAATATAAACGTTTTTTTAAATTAAAATTATTTTATGCATAAATTTAGAGGAGAAGATTCTTGTATCAACCCTTGCCGAGTGAGTTCAAAAAATTATCATAATATAATATAATTTTTCTAGAAGGTATCGAACTATATACATACACACATATTAAATATGTCACATAAAAGATTGACACCTAACTCATTATAAATTATTAGTAATATAACATCAAATTGCCACATTAAGGTGATTTTTTTTTGTTATTCTACAAAGTCTAATGTAGGAACCTCCTTTTAACATCTTACTACATGATATCTTAATTGATTTGATTTAGACTATTATTAAGATAAGAATATTCTCTTTCCTTACTAAATTCCTTTACTTAATACTACAACCACAATTAGCTTCAATATCATCATAAATATCAACACTATACAATATCATATATATTCACTTATCATATCTCTAAGTCCAAATGATCTCATCACATGCATTCATCTATTTATATAAAAAAATATGTTAGCTCTAGAAATGGAGCTTTGAATAGAGTTGATAAAACACTTCTAGAAAATATTTTCACAATAGGCAAACACTGATAAGGGGTCAATCATATGATGATTTTATAAAATTATTCACAAACTTTTTCGAAAGGGCTTACCAACAAGATATGTATGTGTAATAGAATGCTAAGTAATAACATTGTTTTTATACTTGTTTATCCCAATCTTATATGTGTTTAGTTTTCCAAAGCCAATGATCAAGGATTCTACTAATAAAATAAATTACAAATATCATTATTAGCAATGTTGGCTTACAAATAGGACATAAAGCCTCTTCAAACTATCAAAGCACATAATGTCTCTCAAAGATAAGTATACAAAGTCTCTCAAGAATGTACACTTAACTCCTCGTGATTTTAAGCACAAGTGCATAAGCCCTTTCTAGGCATAGTACACAAAACATCTCTAGGCTATAGAATAAAGAATTGTTGTTTGATTGTAAGGTTCAAATTCACATTAGTGGTTGTGAAAATATACACTCTTTGCTTTAGAGATTACTACTTCACAATAGTCAAAAGTTTACAATAAAAATTGCTCTCTAATTCTATGTCGTCTAAAAGACGAACTACAGTTATAATACTTCAAGGCTTTTAGGCACTTTCCACATACACATGTGGATCACTTCTTATATCTAGAAGTCTTACTTCTTTTTTGCATGAATCCTCCCTTTTATAGGAATCTAGAAAGAACCGTTATTAGTTGTGTGCTTCAAAACATCTTGGGTCACATCTTTTGCAAGGTTCGTGACTTTTTGTTGACATCTTCTGCTTTGTAGTTTAATAAGGTGGTTAAATCACACTTTTTGTCTTTATGATGTCTCTATATAACTGACAATACCAAATAGAACTTTCACACATAGATGAGTGTTCCTTTGTGTCAAAATCTTTATAGAGAGTCATTTTGAGCAACTCTTAGATAATAAACAATATGACATCTCAAGGATGCATCTAGCGCTGAGCACTTTCATCAAGTGTCTATTCTACATTAATTGAGTTATTTGTTGATAGGTGTTCTTAAAGAGTCATATGTTCTTTACTCTCTTTACAGAATTGTCTATTGTTAGTTCTTAAGGTTTAATGCTGCATTCATCGTATTGTTGACAAGAATGTTTATTTGTTTCATCTTGCATTTGTGTTATCCTGAAAATTTCTTTACATAATATTGTTTTAGTGACAAACTTCGTATCTTCTAATCTTCTTGTCTTATGATAATTATATATCATGTTGTAGGAGATTAACTATAAGGTCATGCAAGATAAACTCATATATTGAGAAGGATATATATCTGAGCATTACGTCTACTAATAACATGGCTGCTTGAAATTACAAGAGTTGTTTAGTACTTATTGGAAACTGGTATAATTTTTTGTAGCATACATTTGATGTGAGCTTGTTCACTTTTTTGTTTTTGTACTTTAGACATGATGTGTACCTTTATTGGGGACTTGTTCCTTTATGAAGGGTTTTTTATTTGATCATGATTAATATTTTGAATTTTTCTCAAATACATGGTACACACTAGGTATGTTAGACAAACAAAAATTAATTTGTTTATTATGATCAAAATGTGGTTGTCAATTGATAAGACTTAAGATATTAAGACTTTCTTGTTATAAGGAATTAACTAGTACCTACCTTAACATTAAATACATTCAATAAATAATTATTCATCATATATAATTCAATTGCTTAAAGCATCTGATATACATATAATAATGATGACCACAGTTTACCAATCACTAGAACAATCAACTCAAAACTCTATATACATAAACAAGAAAATGATAACAATCATATCATACATGCCACCAAAACTCCATTCTACCTTTAGCAAGCCTATAACACCATTTTCAACTTCAACTAGGTTAGAGAATACCTCAAGTTAATCGTGACTATTTTACAACCTCCAATATTTCAATCTCAAATAATACTAATTCAATTTCATAATGTTTATATACAACTCATGCTTGAATCAAAACAATTTGCAAATGTAAGCAATTAGCTCCTTTTACTCAAAAAGATGATGTACTTGGTAAGAAAACCAATTCCGAAACCTAAAACTTATAACATATAATTTTTCAAAACTTCAACCTAAATAAATCAACAGCTCCACTTATTCAAATTACTAGAAAAGTTTACATTAATTGCTTCGTACACATCTAGTATAAAACACTAATAACCTTTGAAAAAAAAATATAAAATCAATTATAAAAATAAGAAACTTATTGAGATCAAAATTTTGATACACAGTCTTTCTTAATCTATTCTCAACTTCTTATACAAAAGTGTAATCTGATCATATAAATAATGAACAATTAGTACCAAAATGTAGAAAAAGTGTAAAAGAAATTTAAGGATTTAGAAAGATGAAATTGATAAAGAATTAAAAATAAACTATAGTTTTTAAACTTATATACAAAATTTTCAAAAAAAGTTTTAATTCTCGATTTTCTTAATTTCATTATTTATTTATTTAAAATAAAAATTAAAGTGTCTTAAAAAAAGTACATTAAATAAATTTAAAAAAGTGTATATTAGAACGCCAAATACTATTATTAACATATAATAATAGGTATACATAATACTTATAGATGATAAATAAATGTGAGAACTATTCCTAAAATTGAAGGAGGAAAGAGTGTGGGTATAAAGATAAACAAGTACAACAAGAGAAAAGAAGGTTATATTAAATGGAGGATGTTACATTACAATAACATGAATTTGAAAAAGAAACATCCTAAATTAATGTTATAAATGAGATCAATCATTGTTTTTTTTAATAGGCAAACTAAATTATTATTAACAAAGATGTGTGCATACTATCAAACCATGGATACATGACTTCTCCTAACAATTGTTATAAACTAGAATGCTACAAAAAAAATGCAATTTTACAAACGTCACTGTTGTGGTAAATTTTCTTTCTCAATCAGATGAGGTCAATGGTTTGATTTTGTTGGTTAAATATTTTGTATTTTTGCTCTCTGGACTTCACTTGTAGAACACTGCGAGAGTAATGTAAGGGCAGTGACAATTCCAAAGTCATTTAGATAATTACTTTATACTCTAAATAATCAAAGGTATAAAAAATCATACTTTTTTAATAATATTATTTATTATTAATTTAAGTCATTAAGTGATAAATATTATTATGATATGTGATATATTGCTAGTTTTGATGAGTAGGACTGTCAAACTTTTATGAAGATAATGTATTAATTTTGAAAACAAAAATTTAGTTATAGTAAGTATTATAATGTTATATTAATGTGTAGTTTTAGTCCAACCATCAATTTCTCATATGCTTTATTTATTTATTTATTCATTTTTTCAATTGAATATCATAAATTTAACATTTTTTGGTAATGCACCATAAATTTGAAGATGCCATTAAGAAATAGCTAAACATAAAAAAATGAAAAAAAGACATATACAAACTCGAAAGTTTACCATAATTTGTGAAATTATAAAAATTCATAAACTAAAACCTAAAAAAATAGAATAATAAAACTAAAATCACGGATCAAATATAGAAGGCCAAAATTAAAATTTATTTATTTATAAATAATGAGTTATTTCCCAAAAAAGTATTTTAATAACACTCTAATTATTGTTGTTCTTGGAAATACTTACTTTGAAATTAAAATTACTAAAATAAATTGATATTATCTATCTTAAAGATTAATTGAAATTTTCTTAATTTCTATATTAAACGTGAAGCGATAGAAGTATTTAGCTATTTTATATTTTATGATACTTTCCCTGTGAATACAGAACTTTTAAATTCATATAAAAATTTGTAGAAAATTCCATTTTTATAAAAAAATCGCTGAAAAATCCTACAAAATATAAAAGATTATAATAGTATGTAGTGATAAATTAAACTTGAAAATTGAAAAGTTATTAAAATTCAAACATGCATTCTTAAATTCTTTTGAGCCCTCTGTGCACTCTAGACTTCACAGGCATGATGAGACTGAGAGAATAAGACTTGTGTGGGCATATGGGATGCAACTAACATATGAACATGCATGACAATGTGGACTTATGCATAATTCTGAGTGGTATCAAACAAAAACTCAAGAATTTTCAGTGGGAAATTGAAGAAATACTAAGTTTTCTGACAGGATCATTAATCACATTGTCTTTTCTTTCTTTCCTACCACATGTCAAAAATTAATTTCATTTGTGATATTTTGATTGAATTTGTTGAATAAGTTTGTATATATGATGAAAATTTGTTCATATAACATATAAAATTTTAGTATCTAAAAATTAATTGTGAATTCAAGTTATACATAAAAATAGTAAAGATTAAAGAAGTATTTTATAGTTAAAAGCTTTGTTCAATTTTATGAATTTTAAGTATTATATATTTCAATATTTTCAATTAATTTTTATTAAAAGTTTTTATTTATTGAATGTTTAAATTACTTTTAACCTTTTTCCAAATATTACGTCATTTCATTTTTATGTCTCTAATAACTCACTGATTAACGTGTTCTTTCTGTCTATAATTTTTTCAAACTAGTCAGTCAATTTGTTTCTTTAGGGTAACTTGCAATATTAGGGAAGAAAAAAGTAGGTTGATTTAAAGATAGAAAAACAGAAGTAACACATATGTCATCCTATTAATAATAAAAAATGATCGGATATTTTAAAAAATAAAAAATATTTTAGATACTCTATAAAATGTAAACGATTGAATTTATATGATACTTAAAATTTAATTGAATTAATATAAAATGATTATTTAAATATTTATAAATTATTTTTTTACTGTATTTTATTTCTAATTTCACAAATAAAATAATATAGCAGTTTTCCCTTTCACTCGATCTTTCTTCCCCACGAAGTTTCTCTTTCAGTTATATAGTCAATTTCATCTCATAGTGTGCCATGTATTATCAAATCTAGCATAAACATCATTTAAGTCAAGCATTTTAAACTTTAAAAAATATATATAAATAAAGGAACAAAAATAATAAACAAATTGAGTTACTTTATTACTTATAGTGACGGTTATTAAAATCATTAATTTCGGTTCGTTGAAAAAGTAACCAAACACGGAATAAACGCGCACAGACTAGTTCCAATCTATGGGTACAGATACCTAACTACACCATATAAATTTTCACATATATGTCAATATCTATACACCTTCATTCATACTACCTGCAGGATATGAACAAATGATATAACTTTGTGAAAAAAAAAAATATATTTAAATCTCACCTCAGTCAAAATATAATTAAATTATAATATATATATATATATATATATATATATATGTATATATATATATATAGTGTAAATTTTACTTTTTCAAAATTATTTTTTAAGATTAAGTTAAATTTAAATATTATTATAATAATATGATATTGATGTTATTAAAAGTTTATTCTAATTAAGATTAATTGAATTTATTGTATTATCTATTATTTATATTCGATATTTTTTATATAAGAAAATAATTTGTAAATATTTCATATAATATAACTAAATTATAATGTATAAAGAAATGCAAATTTAATTTTAATAAAGAATTGTAAGAGATTGAATTATAGATTAGAGTCTTTCTTAATTAAGTCATGTTTGGAACTCAATTTTTTTACTATTTTTACACTTAGTTATCTGAAATGTTGTCTGATTGGTACGTAATGGTTTTTTGTTAAAAAAAAAAAAAATAGTTGGGTGAGTTAAGGAAAAGAATGTTTCTATTGATCTGAGTTTTAAGCAATGGATTGTTAGGTGTATGAAAGAAACTTTTCAATTAAGACTTTGGCTTTTGACGTTAGTCTTCTAACATCGTCATATTATTAGTATATTGGAGATATTATTTAATTTGGATTTTATGACTATATTAAAATTTTGCTATAAAAATAAATATTTGAATAGGTTAAAAAATGGTAATGTTTGTAAATAACATTTTATTTTAATTTTATTATAAGTTTTTTTTTAATTTTAGTGAAATAATATAAAATAATCTTTTCTTCTTTATATTTAGTTTATATTTCTAATATTCATTCTCATTTTTAGGTCACATAATTTGTGAAGTAAATAATAAAAGGAATCGTTAATTCAACTTTTAGTAATATTTTTTTAAAATTTTTGACAAAAGGTGTTGTTGTCATTCAAATATGGTCGTATTTTTCTCTCTAAAATATGATTTCTTATTTTATCCTTGTATTTTTTATTTTGATTCTAATATATATTTAGTTTTAATTTATGTAAAATATTCATTTCTTTAGTTTATATGACCTTGTAATATACAAATATTTTTTTAGTTTCCATCGAATATTTTTTCAATGAGATTGATTTAAAATTGACAAAATATTATAGAACTAAAAATTTACCAATTAAAATAAGACAACAAGGAAACAACACTTTTACAAAGACTAATTTTGAATAGAGATATTTTTACCTTTAGAGAGATTAATCCTTTCTTTTTACCCTAACCTTTATTGATAAATTTTACTGTATTATTATGTATATTTTTATTTTCTGAAGCTTTATATTAAAATAATTTAGTAAAATTTATAGTTGGGTGACTTAAATTGTATCAACGGTTATTTCATCCAAATAAATGAAAGTTTAACGGAAGTTATTAATTGGCAACGCTGCGGGAAACGTACGCAAGCGGTAAGATTGCGGGATATTGAGGGAAAAGGCTTGCAGCTTCAATTAAAGTTTGCTTCGTGGAAAAATCATGGAAATTTAAATAAAAATTGATAAAAAAGTGTAGGTATTTTTTTCATCATTGAGAAAATAAAGAAATTTACCATTTTTTTGGTTAACTAGTACTTTTTTACTAATGTGAGGCACGAGATTTATTTTAAAAATTCAATATATTATTATATCAAATTGATTTATTAAAAATAGAAAAATTAAAATTAAAAATAATAAAAAAATATAAAATAAGTATAAATTTATCTATGTAGTGCTGTAATTATTGTACTGATAATTTTCATGTTCATTATTATTTTTTGTTAACGTGTTATTATAATTTATTTACATATGCAATCAAATGTATAATAAAATACATGATAATTCATTATTTTGAGAATTTGATGTCATTTTAGAATATCGAATCTCGAGTATGTATAAATACTTCTGTTTTATTTAAAATTGTAGACATTGATAAAATTTCTTTTTAAAATGTAATATATAACATGAATCTAACATAATTTAAAGTCTTTTTTTCAAGTTTGTTTAGAGAGAATATATAAAAAATATTAGCGAACAACTATGAAGTTTTTAAAACATAATTCAATTTTTTTTATTGTATTATTTCTTATTTTTATAGTTGATATAATAGATTAATCTTTAAAAGGATTAAGTACCTTAAAAGAAAAGGATTTTTTTACAAGTATGAACCACAACTAATTAAAGAAGAAGCTTTACTATCCAAACTCTCTATATTCCTTGGAAAATCTTCCCCTACTATAAAGAAAAAATGAAAATGTACATAAAATTCACACATTATCAAGTGTGCTTGACCATTATAAAGGAAATATTATATTCACAATTATAAAAATGTACATAAAATTCACACATTATCAAGTGTGGTTTACCATTATCAAAAGAAATATTATATTCACAATTATAAAATTATTTTGTAAACAATTAAAAAGTTTTCTAAAAAAAAAAAAATTTGTGTTTCCTCTTCTAAACTTCTTGAACTCTATACATGGGAAAGACGTCACCCTCTCTAGTTAGCAGAACCAATGGGTTGATAAGTTAAACCTTGTATCTATGTTGAGTTAGGAGTGATTAATGTCAAAAAATACTTAGTGTTTAGTTAATAATGGCTAGTGTCAAGAATATCTAGTGTAGGGAAGAGTAAGTAAAGTTAAGTCAACGGTGTTGTTAGTCAGGAGTGTGGCTTGATCAAAGAATACTTATTTGCACTTCACAAGGGTAAACTACTTAGTGAAATTTAACTGATTTATAAAAAACTGAATGTAGTCTATGAGATTAGACAAACTATTATAAAAAAAAATAATGAGTATTTGTTTTCTCTTTCCTTAAACTTTGTACATACATGTTATTTTGTCGCTTAACTGACTAAAAGAAAGAAAGATAAATTAAAACCAAATTTTATAAATATTTATATGTATATTGTCTCACAACGTCTGAATAGATGACATAAATGAAAATTTGTGAAATTTTCAAAACACAATTCAACCTTCCGTTCTTGTATTATTTCCTAATTTTCATTCTTAGATATACCTAAGTGAAAATGGGACAATATAAAAATTTGGATTATCATGAATGATTAAAAAATTTGATTCTATGAGTTATCTTAGCTAGAGTATGAAAATTTGCTTACTTATTACCCATTAAAGTTAGGTATTTATGGGGAAAGGTGACTTAATTGTACATAAGAGAAGTTGTAAGAATCTTATGGTTACTTCCAAATTTTATTAGAATTTACATCAAGCCTTAGGTATTAAGCTTTATCTTAACTCAACTTATCAAATCCAAACAAATGAACAATATAAAAAGGATCATCAAATCCTTTATTGAGAGTTATGTACTACAGGACTCTAAAAGTTGAGACCAGTATATGTCATTGATTTAATTCACTTAGGACAATAATTTTAATTTACATACACTTTAGCATAAGTATAACTCTCTTAGAAAAAAGTATAGAACACCTTTGTATTGGTTTGAGACTAATACATATGATATAATAATTCATATATATATATA
>Ga0209489_107968_pt1 | contig 15088 bp, 9 predicted proteins | sample SiratrowhiteBW_FD_187527 | JGI IMG/M metagenome (GOLD analysis project Ga0209489, IMG submission 187527) | Root nodule microbial communities of legume samples collected from California, USA - Siratro white BW (SPAdes) (version 2) | ecosystem: Host-associated > Plants > Roots > Nodule | place: USA... | reverse complement strand
TTTATATATATATATATATATATATATATATATATTTATTATTTCATTTTTTTTTTCAAATTAGTTCCAATAATAGTTAACTTTATGAGAAACATGCACTAGTATTATACTGAGCATATATATCATTAGAAGGAAAGTGAAAGGAAAAAAAAAAAAATTGACTTCTAAAAATTCAAAATTTTCCGTCCCTTGTTGATTTAGAAAAGAAAGAGAATAAAATAAATAACAAGCGAAATATTTGTAGTATTTTTCTTAAGATTAAATGTAAATTTCATGAAAAGCAATCTTGCTTGAGTGGTAAGATTTTATGTTTTTTAAAAAGAAAATATACTTAACGAGGTAAGTAGACTGGAAATATTCGTCTACTTGCAAAGAATAGTGGATGTAAAATGTTGGCTTTTTAAAAATGTTGTTACTCTTCTAATTTTATCTCTCTCTCTCTCTCTCTATATATATATATATATATATATATATATATATATATATATTATATTTAAAAAATAATTAATTATCTAAATATTTTTAATCTTTAAATTAATTAATTAAAATTTTTAATTAGATAAATTAAAATAATTATTATCTTTATAATTTAAATTATTCCATTATAATTAATAATTGAAACTCAATATATATAATGTTAATGATTTAAATTATAATATTATTTTATCTTTATATATTTCACATAATATGTTAAAATATCATACAAGATTAACATATCAGATATGGTGGATAAAAAAAGTTTGATCAGTTGAAAATACCAACTCAATTCCTAAAGAAAAGAAATATAGTTCACACTCAAAAACAAAGAAGAAAAAACACTCATTCAAAAAGAAAAGGAAAAACTAATCTAAATAAGATTACTACAAGGCTTATCAAAGGAAGAAATACGTTAACAGAAACCAACTTGTTCTGAACCTATTAAAAAGAGGTTGTGAGAGAGCTTTGGAATCAATCACTTGATCTTCAATTTTGAGATGAATAAGTTTAATGAACTTGTTATAAACTAGTTCTCAGATGATGGTCTATGTGCTTGAACCTTTCATGCAGGCTAGGAATGAAGGACAAATATATAGAATAAATGCTGGTACAGAGTAGCATATTTGTAGAAACTGTGGCTTCAAAGTTCTTTCAATAATTTTTATAGTCCAACAATCTCGTTTGCTGCTGCAGAAATTGATATGTATTTTGCTTTTGTAGATGATTTTGATATATAGATCTCAATGAAATTAAAATCACCACACAAGATTGCAGATCTTGTTGTGAATCTTCTTGAGACAGGACAACTAGCTCAGTCCCATCATAATATGTTGTCATATTGAAGATGATTCTTCTCGGAAAAAAAGTTCTGGATGTCTTTAAGATAACTCAACAAATAAATGAGATGTTTTTGGACTTTACGTGTATTGACCTAGTTTAAGAATAGAGATTAAAAAACATGTATCATCTAGAATGGCAAGACATGTTTCCTTATCTTTCTTATTTCTTTCTATCTCAAATTCTAAAAAGTAATATTGTAAATCACCTACTTCTCAATCTAAACAAGCTTTGTAGAAGATGCATAGTTTCTATAATTTTGGTTTTATTTAGACTTGATACAATGCTGTCATTTTTTGTAAATAAAATGATGAAATTAGTTCCAGCACCAGAAATAAAAAAAAAAAAAAAAAAAAAGAACAATCATTCAAAGATTGATCATCAGGGAAAGAGAGAATAAAAAACGTTGGTTATTGATTTCTCCTTATGATTAATACAAGATCATCAAGCTAATAAAATCACACATTCTCCGTCACGAAGACACATAAATCTTCTTTACCAAAATATTGAAAGAAAAAGTTAATAATGGTGATGATTTCACCACTTCAAACAATAATCTAAACACAGTCATGTATTTAAAAGAACAATAATAATAAATACCTTACAGGTAACATAACATGTAAGTATATGTAAGTATAAAATAATGATACAAATTCAACTGTAAATCTAAATTTCACATTGAGACGAGAAAGTTAACTACTATAAAAAAACAACTTACAAACTCATGATTTTGAGTTGAAGATCGTATTAATTCTTTATGTGAATACGTCTCATTGTTGTTTGGATTCTTTATGTGAATACGTCTCATTGTTGTTTGGATTCCGCATACGGTTGGAGATGGTGTAAGTCCCCTCGGAGCAGAATATGAATAATTCTGCACGAAGGTATCTCTGATGTTGGTTGGAGGGGCTATAAGTGAGGTCTTTGCATTGTAATAAATTCTACTGCTGATCCAGACATCAAGATGACCTCATTCTCACCTGAAGGAAGCATTTCATTTTTCAATCATGTGGTTTACGGACAAAGCACTATACTAAAGACAGAAAGGGAACATATATCCTGCACTGAGTAGTGGCTTCAGGATGAAGAATCTTTGATACTCTACTGATATCATGTCTGTCTGTGAATATAGTAAGGGAAAAGCAGAGAAATCGGTAACAGCAGTGCTTTACGTTCCTTGAATTTACAATTGGACTGCTGTGGTCAATCACTGCGATGTATCATTTTAGTGAATCAATTAGTGAAAAGTCCAAATTCTTTTCAGGATCTGCTATTAATGATCAAATGCAGACTGTGATATAAAGGCTGGATAGCCAGTGATTGAAGTCCTTCTTATTGTGACACGCAATGTTATACTAAGTCTTAATGTGTGATTTTTTTTTACGTAAACTCCTGCACCTAATAACAATATATCACTCCTCTTGCTGTTGAACAAAATCATGATATAGCATATAATGTAGGTCCATTGTCTAAGCTGTGCTTTTCTAATGAGCCAGTCAACTTCAATGGTGTACTCTGATTTTCTGATGACATTCAAACGAGTTTTACTAAACCAAATACCATAACATTAGTTCTACTATTCAATTCCATATCAGGTATACGAACATCATATCCCAAGAAAAAGGAAGGAAACTGTTTGATATTTTTCTTACATGTTATTATAATGGTATGGTATCTACTCCAAGTTAGTGTCCAACGCCAGGACTTGGAACAGATTGTTTAAGCTGTGTTGGAATTGGGACATGCTGAGTCTCAGATTTATGGCCTTTTCCACCATGGCTAGGCCCTGAATGCAGCATTGCCATCATTTTCTGGGCAGTGTTATCTAACTTCCTAACCTCAAGTGGCCGAGCTGTAATGCAAGAAAGCAACTGAAGATGAAGGAACAAAAGTAGAAGAGCAGTAACATAGAAAAGTTTCATTTTCATATCCATATGTGTAGAATGGTTTGTGATAGTTTATACTAAGTTTGGAACCATGAGAATCCTTTTTATAGGAGGAGATTAATTGGAGAAAGGAGAAAAAAAAGTGTGCTTCTGGGATTGAACAAGTTGGATGATTTGCCAAAGAATGACAAGGATTGGCTTTGAAAATGACATGTTGGAACTTAAACTGTTATCTTAAGACTGAACTCCATGCACGTGAAATTTTGTGAATTGTAGCTTAGTTTGGCCAGTTAGGTGTACAGATGTGAGGGTTTTTGAGCATATTATATCTAAGGCTTTCAGCATCAGATAGAAAGTGGTTGACTTTGACAATCTATGGAGCGTATGAAATTTAAGCAGGTAGCTAAGAATGTGTGGTTCAACCGGGCTTCAATAGTGCGTCTTGTGCTGTAAAATTTTAACTGAAACTTTGCATTTGCTTCTTCCTCACGTTACATAAATGAGAGTCTTGATATATGTTTTTCCTACCTGTCTAATCTATACACCCAAATGGTCAAGACGAGCTTGGTTTCATGGTAAATCCTCATGAAATTTCTTTCTTGAAAGATGTTTAGAACATTACTTTAATCCTCAAATGCTAATCGCATTCAGAGAAAAACTACTCTGTTGTTGGCCTTAACATACATTAAGTGACACTTTTTGCTCTAAAATGTTTTTAATAAATTTATAAAATAATTCATGTATAATTTCTCTAATTAAAATACACAGAAGTAAAGAAATAAAATACTCTCATGTACTAAATATGACTTTTACAAGATCATAATAGTAAAAATCATGATAAAGGTTTAAAACAATTATTTTAAATAAAACTTTACATCTACTAAGAACATTTCACAAAATAAAGATAAAGGAAACTTAAATTTCATCGTGTACCGCTTCTTTTTATTCAGCGAATTCATTTTTATAGGTAAGAATATTCAATCCAAATAAAAAAGTACGTTTAATAATTTGTAAAATTCTTTAATTATTTAATATTTTTTAAAAAGATACAAATATTATTAATTTATTATTTTTTAAACTAAAGTTTTAAAATTATTATTTATAAAATAATATTTATAATATCAATATAAATTTAACTGTCAATTTAAGATATTTTAAATTCTTAATTAAAATATATTTTAAATATAATTTTAAATTAAATATTTTTTAATTTTATAATAATATATTAGTGTTAGCTTTTTCTTAAGTATAAAGTCTTTACTCCTTTCTTTGACTACTCCTATTTTAAAAATTATTTAAGAAACAAAAATTAAGGTTAGTCTTTCACACAGTGGTTAAGTTGAAGGAAAAAATAGAATAAAAAATATGTAAGTTCTTCCCCCATATATTCCATCCAAATGAAATCTCTCTTAAAACTTTATTTTAAATCATATTTTTTTTTGTGTTTGTCTATTAATTATTGTATTTTTCATGAAAAACTCAATTCATGTGTTCATTAGTATTTGATTCATGCACTATTTATAGGAATACATGGCTAGGAACAACTTTTCTTTGAAAGATATTCTCAGTCAACTAATAAAGGTAGGATCCAATTTGGTTTGTTTAGGAGTAATGTAGTGTAAGTTGCACACTTTCTCTCATTCCCCAATTCATTTGCTACAAATATTCTGTTTCGATTTTACTGTTGAAAGTGAAAGAACAATTTAGTCTTAACTTTAGAGATGGATGAAACTTGGAAGAAAAAATGATGAGAAGGAATGTCCATTTACCTGATTTAGTTATGTACCAGAATTTGTTTGAGTTCGAAATTAAGTTGTAGTGATAACAAGATGAGATCTGACATTGATATTTGTGTGAGTGGAGATGGTGTAGTTGAGTTAGGAAAGTATGCACTTGGAGGTGAAAATGGTGTTTATTATTGGTTGGCTTATGAACACATTGAAAGCCAGTGAGATGGTAAGAACGAGTCTGCGTCACACACGTATCTATTTCTATGTTCCTTGCTTTGACGTGGTTATATATTTAGTGTGAATTGCGATCGATCTTTCCAAAAAATATTTTTCAAAATTAATTTGAGGAAAAAAATATGTTTTGATGCCTATTTTTTTTCTTTTTTTTTTTTTGAGAATTCATCAACATGTTTTTATTTTACCCGTGATGTATTTAATCTCTACTTTTGTAATTAATTTACTTTTGTCACCGACATAATAAGTTTAAGTCTATTTATAAAAAACATAAATTAAAATTAAAATAAATTTCAAGTTGAAATGAAAATATTATTATAAAATCTTGATTGAAGATAAAATTATAGCATATCACAATAAATTGAAATAACTAAAACATTGGTTACAAAAAGAAAAAGATAACATGCAAATATAAAGTTAAATTATAATAATTCAAATTAGAAAAAATTCAAAAATAATAAAATGAAGTCATGTTTATTTTAAGGACCCGTGTTTGTTCAATTATATCAAATAATTATATCAATTATTGGGTGAACTCTCTCAATTTGTGAAATATCATTAATATTAAGGACATTAATGATCAATTAATTCTAAATCCTCATGTTTCTCAATTAGTCTCAATGTTATTTTTTAGGATATATACTATAAAAATATTTGCTAGTGAAATAAACGTAATTATTAATCCAAGAATTGAGTATATGAACATATTTATAATGTAAAACTCTATTATCAATAATTAAATTACATGTATTTTTTACATTTTGACTCTACAATTTTAGATTATAACAGTTGAAGTATGATCAAATTATAGTTTAAATGTAAGAAATTGAAAATTTTTGACCCCGATAATCATGATTAGTCACAATAAATGAATTTCAAACTTTGATTATAATCTTTGGTTTATTTACCTTAGTACATATGTGATTAAATAAACCATTTTCAAGTAAAGTAGTATTTGACATTTATGCAGAAAAATTATTTTTGTGTAAAGTAGTATTTTCTACCACAAAAATAAAGAATATTCGATCTTGAGACCTTTACTCATATATAAGTTTCATTTGTAGTTCCTAAACTATCCTAAAATGTCACAAAAACCTAATCAATTTTTAGCATAATATAAGACAAATTACATTAAAGTTATCTCAAATAGAATTTACTTTAAATTATCTTACCTAGTAATATAGATAAAAATTTATTATTATTTATAATATGTGATTGACTTTTTTTTTATTAGTGAATTACATGGAACAAATTATACTAAAGTTATGTTAAATAAAATTTACTTTAGATTATCTTACCTTAAAATATAGATAAAAATTATTATTATTTATGATACGTGGTTAACTTTTTCTTTTCTATTATTGAACTAAAGATTCTCTGGTGGTATTTAACATATTATAAAAGTGGTGATTAGCCATTTCTTTCTATCATGAAAAAGAAAGATAGAGTTTAATTTTTTTATGTTATGTTTTTTACATGAAAAAAAATACTTACTTTTCAAGTATGGAATTAAAGATATCATTCATAATACTCACTCCTAATTATTAACATAAGTTAATAAAATCTTAATTCTTGTGCAAATAATAACGGACATTGATAATATCGATAAAAATATGACATCAATTGGTAATATTTTGAACTATGTGTATAACTTGAACAATGTAAAAATAATGTAGACATTTGCCAAAAATAGCCTGTTTTTCTAAGCTTTTTCATGTTGTTTTAGGTGAGAAGTGCAGATACTAATATACCCTATAACTTTTAATTTGTTTGTAAATATGATCCATTTTTTCACCCTCTCCTCTCCTTCACTCTCTTGATTTCTCTCTTTATTTTCTCGCTTAAAAAGTTTGTTTTGAGCGTAATAAGTTTCTGCTAAAACAGAGTGCCACATTTCTGCTAAAACAGACTGCCACATCTTTTTCTTCAAGGTCACTATTTAAAGTTTTTCCCGAGACATTATGTTAAATTAAAACTGGTCCTCACTGCACGCAAAATCTAAATAAAGTTAAATTATAATATACAAGTGTCTAATAATTATAGTTGACGAAAATTGTTCTTAAAACATTAAGAAAATGATATTTTATTTGGTGAATGTCGTAGGTTTCGTACCACAGCCTTTTCAACTATTTTGCAACAGTATATGTTCCCTTTTGAATCCAAAGTTGGTGAAAGAAACTGTTCTACTGGCCTGCCCTGTGCACACAATTTTTAGCGTATCACTCTCGTTTGTTTTAGAAATTTATAAAATTGATCTTGATGAAATTAATTTTAAATTATTAATGCCATTAAAGTATAAGCTTTAGACTAAAAACAATAATTAACCACTAGTTGAAGGTTAAAAATTTGTTAATAAAAGTGTTAAATTAAAAATGTTTGATAATATCCACTCGAGTAGTACCAGAGATAGGTTTTGGGAGACCACGTTTTTTTTTTTGGGTTGATCTGTGAGATGTTTCATTAAGAAAATGCTCCACTCTTTGTATGTACAAAAGATTCGATTAAAATCGATTGGCTTCGAAGTTGGAACAAAATGTAACTTTGTTCACACCTATTTCAACTACTGCTTTTATATTGAGGGAAACTAATTGGGAGTGTGATTTTCCACGAAAACAATGAGAATACTATTGCTGAGAACAAAAAGGAAGATAAACGTGGAGTGATTTCCAAAACTGAATCATTGAAAGCAGAGATCTGTCAAGAGTGACTTGCATACAGAACACCTAGACCCGATGGCTTCTTCCTTTGATTTTTAGGTCAATTGGGTTGCTTCCATCAACCAAATGAATGTAACCATTTCATGGACTTTGTGCTTGTCACTTTCTTTCATAAGAAAATGAACATCTACATATATTCCAAAGTAAGAATCATATATTTTCATATAAATTGGCATGCCCTTAAAAAAAGAAAAACTATTTCCACATAGATCATACTAATGGATTAAAAGCTAACTGTAACACTTATCTAGTCCCATCCATTGAGCTATACTTTCAAAGTCAATTCAACTGGTCGGTTCTACCACTCAGGACTCTCTTAATATCCTTTTCTGAAGTTAGGTTCAGAGCCATCCAATCCCTTTTGGAAACTTACATTCGATTCTTCCAAGGTCAAATGAAATAATATCTTCTTGTATAGAAACATAAATTGAGTTCTGTATATGAATGAATTCTCTGTTAAGAATTTCAGTCTCATCTGCAGGCTGCATGAGGTGTCAAGTCATGACACAAATTAATTTGACCTCTCATCAAACACATCATTTTCAATTGGCCAAACCTTTTTTCTTTCTACCATCACTTTTAACGATTTTATTTTTGAAATGAACCTACCTTGTGGCAAAGGTATGATTGAACTAGATCTGGCGGCACCACCTCACTATTTCTGTAGTGTCACATGGTTTTAAATTGTGAAGTCCCCTTCATCTTCATATATATCAGACATTCTTTCCCTATAAATAGGACCTTCCATGTTCCCCCTTCAGCAATACAAATCAAAACTAAGATACCCTTTGAGAGTATCATATCATATCATATCATATCATACCACATCACCAAATAAACCTTCAACTTCATCCAACATGAACCCAAGAATCAAGTCTGTTTCTTTCCTCATTCTTGTTCTTCTTGCTTCCTTGTGTACCTCTTTGTTTTGTGTATCAGAATCCCGACCACTGCCTATTTATTCAAGAAGCAAAGATGGTGTTATTGGAGAGGTGAATGGAGTGTTCAGAACATTGAAGAACTCTGGTCCAAGTCCTGGTATTGGACACAAACTTGACAAGGTTCAAAATCTTGGAGGGATGAAAGATTCTGGTCCTAGTCCAGGTCAAGGACACTAGCACATCACCGACAATTCTTTGTATTACACTACTATTGCTATTCTTATTTTAGAAATATTGTTGTCAAGAATCCTAAGTGCGAGTAATAATTGCACTAAACTTGTTGCTAACTATAGTGCTGGCCGCATTGTAACATGGGTTTGGTTTGACCCTTGTAGACTGTTTTTGTTTTCTGTTCAATGCTATAGCAAAGACATTCAGAAGATCATGGAAATATTAAGAATTAGTGGAAGTTGTACTCTACCATTTGTTTAGTATTATTTGCAGTACTATTTTACACAATTATTCAACGGCAATGCTGTTCACCATTGCATATTCTAATAACCTATCTTGATTAGAGTGAGAGACAATTTAGTTAAATAAAGAAAAAGAAAATGTAACTGCAGAAATAACATGTAAATATCTACGAAAAAAAACATTGGTAGGATTTAACCCTTTTTCATTATTTCATATCAAAGTTACATTAATACAAGGTTACGGATTAATAATCCTTAAATACACTCTATTAAACCCTTTTACTTTTAGTTTCTTACAATAATAACAATTTTCATTTCCAATAGAAACTTTTCAGTTCTATTTCTTTAACTAATATTATTAATACCTCCAGTAAAGAGAACTAAAATCATGAATAGTCTTATTAACATTTGTCTTATGATGTCTTTATAATGCAAGAATTTTAGTCTTGATTCTACATTTGATATTATTATCTAATAAAAAAACTTCATTAAGAAATGTGTTCAATAAGAGTATACACTAGTTTCTGGATTCTAAAAATAACAATATTTAATTTTATAATTAAATTAGTTTTAAAATCAAATAAAATTATAAAAAAGTGGATCTTATAATAGCATTTAAGTAAAACTTTTAGAAAAACCTTAAAAGAGATGAAGTATGCTAGGAATGAAATCTCATAATTATCATTTAACATTTAAATACTTTTTACAAAATTATTTATCAAGAGTCTATTATTTATTATCATATTAAATTTTATTATTATGTCAATAACGTCCACAATTCGTTAATGCATTCTAAAATTATTTAACCTTTTTATTATTATGCACCAACTTGACGTGAAATACATAATTTAGAAATACATGAATAGTAAAACTCAGTATACCTATTCTCATTATTATTTAATTTTATAGAATTTGATATGCTAAAAATATTTTCTATAAATTTGATACATGATAGTCTAAGTTAATTATGAATTTGATAAAAATATTTTCTATAAATTTATCAAACAATATTAAAATACTTGATCTCATACCAGGTGAACTTCAACTTTTTAGTGTGATCTCTAGATACCATAAATGCACGGGTTATCCTAAGAAGCAAAGGGGTTATAAAAAGAAATGAAACAGTAGGTCAAAGTTAGGTGAACAAATCCCATATAAAACTTGGAAAATTTCAAATTCACAGTAAACACGTGCAAGAACAAATGTCAGAACACGAGTTATGAGACAACAATATTCTCCTGCCACACACTTAATGGGCCGGTGCCGACGACCCATATGTAATGGGCCATTGTCTCTCTCTGTCTTCGTCAAATGGGTTATAATTTTTTTGTCTTGTTTTTTTCACGGAGAAAAAAATATATTCATTTAACTCTTGGCCAGTGTTATTCAATTAGTGAGGATCTGAATTTAATATATATTTAGTTAAAAATTATAAATAATTCGTATTAATATTATAGTTAAAATATATACGTTATAAAACATCAACCCTTTTAAAACCGGTTTATTGTAAACAAATACTCAGCTTCAAATATTTTTTAATCTTATTTTCTTCTTATCTTTCTACATCTTTTCATTATTTATTGTTTTTGTACACTTTTATTTTATTTTTCCTTTCCACTACATTATTTCACCTTAAAATAAATGCATGGTGATGTTTTTTTTATTCCATTCTTATCTTGTTTCTTCGTTACATCACTTGTTATATTTATCACTTTTTTTCGTCTTACTCAGAGGAGGCGGAAGGAAATAGTGTTTTATACGTGCACTCCAAAATTGAAAATGGAGTAATGTTTGAATTTAAGGTACGATGAATTGAGTGAAGTTGAATGGAATTGGTATAGAAGAAGGGAAAAAAAGAAAGTATGAGGTTACTTCCATTTGCATAAAAGGACACGAGATTAGACAAAATGAAATGGTTTGGAATTTACTCTCTTCCTTGAAAGCAAGACAAGATGTTTCCCCTGAAACTCAATTTCATGGATGAGCTTGCGTGTTGTAGTTGTAGTTGTAGTTGACCTAAACCCAAAAGGAATCATAAACTAAGCATACTACGTAATGTTTGTCTTGCCCTTGCAATTGGTCAAAGTTCCAAAGGTTTGAAGAAGTTGCAAATTAGTGGTCAATGCTTGCTACCTGTCTCCACTGAACAGTGAACAGTTGAAAGCAAAAAGGTAAAGAAGATACAACGAATTGAGAGTTCATAAATTCCCCAGTATTCACTTTTTATGGGAGCACAAAATAGTCTAATATATAAATTAAGTTGAATATTTTTTTTACAAATTAATTAACTTACACAAAATATATCTTGAAAAATTATACTGAATATAAATACATAGTGCGAATGCTTAAAGAAACTAAACTGAAGAAGTGCTCCGGTATCCAGAGTAGTAGAGGCATTAATTAAGCTTGCATGAATTGTCTGAAAATAAAATACTGATACCAAAATTGATGCAACCAAAACTAGTGGCTTATATGGGCATAGCAGAAAAAGAAAAAGGACCTAGTTCATGTTACTGGAATGAGTTAAAAGGTGTTGGTGCATTAGTCCTCCTCCTCCATCATCACTTACATGCATGAATGTAGACGTTCTTTGTCCATTTTACTTGCATTTGAACAAGTTTTATTCCTCCTCCACACGTATAACATGAATGCCATTATTCTTCCAATGCCACTGTCTAATTCCAAATCAACTTTTTTTTCCAATTCTGGGATACTAGAACTAACAATTTCCTTTGTTTGTCTTTAATGAATGACATCACAACTTTTGTTCGCTTGTCTTGAAACTATAGTGAAGCTGCAATCACAAACTATGCTAACAAATCAAGTACGCGTACATATCGTATGCGTTTATTATCCAGAGAACAAATAAATTAAATATGACCATGACTGTAGAAGTTAATTTTAAATATGAAATAAAACTTAATTAGTTTTATTTTTCTATAAGTATTTATTCAAAAATTTACTCTAACATGGTCAAATTTGAGTTTATTTTATGGAGTTCAAAACTTGGAAGGGAAATATTAGGGTAATGCAAGATGTCACGTCAGCCACTAGTAGTTTATGGACATCATGATACACTGTTATCAATGAACAGTGTGCATGGAAAGAAACACTATAAAAGGAAGTGCGCTATGGTACTCTATTCACAACAAAATTAACAAAATCACATACACCTTTGAAAGACTAATAATATCATTCATTATTTGCTCCATCTAGCTCCCTGCCATGGCTGGAAAACTTCAATCCTTAGCCTTCATTGTTATTATTGTGTGGTGCTCTTTCTGTCTGAACATCCAACATGCGACGGCACGACCACTTAACACTCTAGTGCTGCATGCAGATGCTGATCAAGCACCAAGGAGAACCATTGTGGAGTTGTCAAACACAATTTTGAGAAGCTTGGGAGATGAACAGAAGAATAGTGTTCGGAAACTTGTAACAGTGGATCAGAGTGGTCCAAGCCCTGACGGACCAGGGCATAAAAGGGCACTACCTTTCTACTCCCAACCTAACAATTAGAGCTTCATAACTAAGAAAGTTACACCTCAGCTAACACTTTTCCTTTTTATGTGTGATTTGAAATATTTGGCTCCTGTGGCAAATGATTTTCTGTCCTTGTCACTGTCTCTGCTTTTTATTATAAATTCCTTTCTCATTGTTGTGTGATACTCATCAGATCATATACACAGTTAATGAAAGTTGTGTGTAATTTATCTATCAAGAATATTAAAGTTTCATTAGAGTTCGTATTTTGTATTTCTTTTAAATTCTTCCAATTTATTCATTTATTTTTATTAATATGCTTCCTTGATATTTCCTTCGTTTTTTTTTTTATATTTAGTTGTTTCTATAAAATATTAAATAGCTACCAGAAATACAATATTTATTATATATATGTAGTACCACTTTTTTAGATAATGGGAAAGATGTATAGAGTTTTGAATTACTATATATATAGCCACGAATGGTGCAGAACAACTGCTAGAGGAGACAATAATTGAGATACTTAAGTTAAAAAGTAAATATGTTGACTATTCTTTTCACACTTTTCACTTCCCAATTAGCCCATTTGAAGAGAAAACTAACACCTTTTTCTCAACTAATCCTCCTCTGGATTAGTAACTTGTGAATAAGAAAGTGTTTATCGTTTAATGCAGCACTTTTTGCTTCCCAATTATCACTATTCAAATATAAATAAATAAATTCAAGCAAAAAGATAGGGCAAAATATAAGCATAAAATTCCAACATCAAAATCTCATAATAATATTCAAATAATAAGAAGGGAGTGCGAAATTCATGCATCAAAATTCCATCAGAAATTTAGAGCAATATTCAAGAACCAATAAGCCAGAAAACAATAAAAGCAAAATTCAAGTATAAATTTTAGCATAAAAATCCAACATGAATTTCAACGAAAAATAAATAAAATTTATTAACTGTATATATGGTTAAAAAATAAAAAATTATATAAAAGCTATTTTAAAAAATAATTTACAAAAAAGAATAATTTTGCATGGACATAGTACGAGACGACAAATAGGTTAATATCTCTAAAGTGATTGGCGACTCCAATTTTGAAATATGATGTATATTCAAGACATTTCTATTTTTAAAAGTATTTTTATACAAATATTACATTATTTTACTCCTAGATAGTACAAAAGCGGAGAATCACAAAAGCAAATTAACAAGAATCAAAAAGGAAAAATTCAACATTAATAATCATAAAAAAAAATCCAACTAAAATTACATTAATCCAAATTCAACTATCATTGAACATCTCAAACTAACAAAAATTTAAAATAAAAAAGTTTTAAATATTGAAAAATAAGTTTAAACTTAACTCATCCTCCCAAAATACATAGATTATTATATATAATTTTATTCATAATTATTTATTTGATTTAATAATATTTTATTTTTTCTCCTTTAATATACTTCATTCTAATATAATATCAATAAGCTAATACTATGCAAATAATGCTACCAGTTAATACATTTCATATCTAAGTTTTAATTGTGAACTAATTCAAATGTGTTGTATATTAATTGCAATTCAGTGATAGCTACCTTGACCTACATCTATGTAAATATATGTGTTTGTATCTATCATAGACTATGGTGAAGAGGAAATTAATTCATAGGTCAAGTAAATTTATATATATTAGCGTTTGCGTAAAAAAAAAAAAGAAAAAAACTTGAATTTTCCTTCTATTTTTTACTAGGCTTAGAAAAGTTAGTGGTAGAGCCATGTCATGTAAAAGACGCTATTTCAATTATTATTTTTATATGGATAACGTACTCATAGATAACTCATTAAACTTTACAAATTTTTCGAAAATCATGACATCCAAGATTCATATTACTACTTTAAATTATGTGTTCTACTTAATGAATTAACGTTTGATTGATGATATGCTTGATTGAGAATTTTTTATAAGGATTATCAATTTTTAAAATGTCACAGATAGCGAGGAAAGAAGTTATTGAGATAAAAAGAGATTTTTTTATGAGGATAAACATGAGAGAAAAAAAAAATGCATGAATAAAGTGTGAAACTATTTGCAAAAACAAAGAGGAAGATGATTTATTTAGCATAATATGCTATGTGGATAAATATTTGACACTGTTATTTGAGAAAATAAATTATTTAAGTGTGTTATTTATTCAAAATTTCATTAAACAAAGATGTAATGGAAGAAAAAAAAAAAGAAAGATACGAATTAAAAAAAAAAAAGGAGGAAACCAAACATTAAAAAAACAGAGAATAAAATATGAAATTTAAAATTCAAATAAACATTATTAAATAAAGAAGAAATACTGAGAAGATGTGCTTAATATCTTCTATTTAA
>Ga0209489_107967_pt1 | contig 15093 bp, 10 predicted proteins | sample SiratrowhiteBW_FD_187527 | JGI IMG/M metagenome (GOLD analysis project Ga0209489, IMG submission 187527) | Root nodule microbial communities of legume samples collected from California, USA - Siratro white BW (SPAdes) (version 2) | ecosystem: Host-associated > Plants > Roots > Nodule | place... | reverse complement strand
ATATATATATATATATATATATATATATATATATATATATATATATATATATATATATATATATATATATATATTAAATGCTGAGGTATTCTGAAGTAAAAGTTAGGCGAAAAAGAGAAGAGAAAAGTAGAGAAGAGACAGATAAAACGATAGAGATGGTTGTGGAAGAAGATTCAGATCAGACCATCAGGCCCCCTCATCTAACAGTACGTCCATAATAGACAAAACAAAAAGTCTTTTTCTATCATATGTAAACTTCATAAATAAAAATATGCAATAAAGCTTCACAACAATTTTACTTGCGTATACATAAGATGCATTAATTTAGGTGGAACAAGCCATGTGAATTAAGGAGTCACATACAATTGTTCTATTCAAGCTATTATCTGTGTCTTGTTTTTTCTACCATACAAAGTTTCTTAATTACAATTGATTATTCCACTTAAAATTATAATTTAACCATTTTTAAAGCAGCAATTTGAATAAAATCTCATTAATAGTTCATATTGATTTCATAACTAGATTTTAATGACAAATAAAAGCTTACTTGAGTACGTATAAATCATCAGAATCTTCTGTTTCGACATGACTATCCATCGAAGGTGACGTTTTTCAATGAATTTTGGCTTCAAGGTAGGACAAAAATGCAGCATGCAGTAACTAAACACAAATGCTATAACTCAAAAACCAGAAGAAAATAACTAAATCATTAACAAATAGCTGTAATTGCGTAATTCAACTAACTAATGAATAATGGTACAACAAAGTGAAGCTTTATATAATTTTAAATACTCCATTAATAGTTATCGTGAAGTATCCATAAGTATGTACGAATTAACAGCAACACCAAAATACTAAATTATTAGAACTTCTTAATCTGCATATAATATATTCCATCCTTTGATCCAGCTTCCCTCAAACTAAAAGGTTTCCACTAGTCCAAAGGCTACAATCGAATGAACAAGGGGTCATCTGAACTCAAGTTACACATAATGATTCAACTTTGAATACCCTTTTTGACCAAGTTCCTCAGGCTTTCGGTACGTATTGCTAATACATTCTATGCACAATAATCAGAGGATTTGTGCAGTCAGTGTTCATGCCCAGAACAATTTCCCAGTTCCAATGGAAGAAGGATCAGCAAATTTCATCTACTCATCAACCGATGCAACGTTTTCCTGCCCAAAAATATAATTATTAGCACAAAATGAAAGATAGACAATGGAAGTTCTTCCGTGTTCCAAGGTAGAAAGCACCAATTTTTGGTTAAGGACTAGTTACATAAGAATCTATAATGGTCAATGAATAAAGATTAACCAAAGCTTTTTCTCACTATATGTGATCAATTACATGGATCAAATAATGGCTGCGTTTTTACTAAAAGCAAATTCTGTAGATATGCGTCGATATAGAAAGAGTAGAAAGTATATGTTGTGTTACACCAGCATCAGATTTATAGATATAAAACATTCCCCTTTGCTGATCTGTATCTGAAAATAATAATGACAAGGAAAGCATAAAGTTATGGTGACACCTAAGCCTCAGAGTCACAATCAGTGGAGGACCTATGTTGAATTGACCAGGTGCATTCACTATAAGTGTATAACTGAAGTTTTATATTCAGTCCCTTGTTTTTTTTTTATATATATTTAAACCCTCCATCCCCAATTTCCCTCTCTGACGTCAATTTTTCTTTTACTAGCTAGTTTCTTTCATTCATTCGGTTCCATTTTTAGCTTTTAGTACTTTTCACTTTATTCAGCTAGACATTACATTTCATGTCATTTTATCCACTCCATCACGATGATGATGATGATAACTTTAATTATTATTATTATTATTAGTTTTATTTTTTAAAATATATTGTCCCCAATGATCCAAGGTCCTGGATTTGCTACTATCACATTGAGCACCCACATCTTTTACTAGTACAAGATATACAATTTATAATACGTAAAGAATCTATGCAACGCAAGAACATTACTAACAAAAATTTACAGATCTTCTTTATAGGGAGCAAATAAATTTGCAATAAACAGTTGGTCAGTATCAAACCAACAAATATGAACCAAAATTGTTTGGTCCCACCTCTGGAGAAAATTGCAAAAGGATTATCCATCTATCCCGTTTTGTTTCATTTTGTTGTACTGCATAATCAAGAAAACATGTCTTAATCTTAATACTAGTTTTGCAAGCAAACTAGTAATTGCAATATTATTATTGATATTGATTATAATTGCTACAACAATCATTTAATCTATACGGAACGAAGGTATTATTTAAAAAGGAAGCAGAGTAGAAGTGAACCAAGCAAAAAGGCAGGAAAAATATTATCCTTAGGGCCAAGCAATAGATTTGATTTTGCATACAGACATTTTTGGAGAAATTAGCATTAGAGACTCACAGCTATTGCAAAGTTTCAGCTTCTTCCGCTTGACATGCTTATGATCCCCTTGGCTTATGGTCTTATGCTCCCCAAAAGGGTGATACTTCATAGAAGCCAACTCTTCTTTTGCAGTGTCAAGCCTGCGCTTTTCATCTTTCTGGTATAATTTTGTGTAAGTAACAACCCAATGAAGCTTTACATGTGATACAGTAATCAACACTTACATAGAACAGCTCCAACCCTGCAATCTGTTGCTTACAAAGCTTTAGTTCCATCTCAAGAGCGTGTATCCGGCATTCTGCAGGGACAGCACTCTGCTCAACCATTTGCTTCTGCCTACTCCGGACAACCTCCGGTTGCCACACATTTAAAGCTACAAAGGCTTGTCTACAAAAAAAAAAATTACAAAACCCCATCAACACCAAAGCTACCCAACCTAATAAAGGCAGTAAAGCCTACAGCAAAGCCACCATAGAGAGCAAAAGATAAAGCTGCTACTCTTAGAATTTTGGGTTTAGGAGCATAACTCAATCTTGTAAAATCAGTTGGTAAGATAAGAACAATCCAAAATTTATTGAAGCCATATTTGTAGTCTATGTGAGACAAAACACCATCCAGGCTCCAATTACAGCACTCTCCAATGATGTAGCAACTATGGCAGGTTAGGGTGACTATAACTATTCAGGTGACTTTACAATGGATAAAAATTACAATAGTCAATAGCTGCACCTTGCAGGGTCTAATACTAACTTAAGAAGAGCAATATTCAGTTATTAATCAGTAGTTACTCGGGAAATGAAAAATCAATCCACCCCATTACTTTTCTGTAATATAAAACAAAGGAACATTAAAATTCACACATAACACCATAAAGATATCATATCATAACCAAGATGGTGAAAAACGATCCGCCACAAGAATTGTGGCCCCAACAACAGAATCCATATAGGATCGGCATTGGCATTGCAACTGCAATTGCAGCCACCTTTGTCCACAATATTCAATAATATCAAGGATCACAACCAAACAACAACTTGTGATTGTAATCTAACATAGCATTTAACTAGAACACAAATGACTAAAGAAAAACTTTGGTGTGTCTGTATGAGATGAACGATTAAGTGGGTAGAGTACCTGGCTCTTCGCAAATTGGACAAGTCTTGAGCAGTTTGTGTTGCTCTGGCGGTTTCTTGAGCAACACGTGTCCGATTTTCTCTGAGTCTTCTAGAATGTTCTGCAATTTGGCCCTCCTTTCTCAAGACAGCCCTCCTATGAGCAGCTATTCTCCTCTCCTTGTGCCTCTCAAACCTAACCACCCAAAAACTCACTTCATAAATAAGTAATAAAAATTTGAACTTTCAAACACCCAGATAAGAAAATGACACAAAAAAAAGCAAAGGAGCGTGCTAAGAAAAGTTGAAAACGCGGAACAGAATTCGTACCTTAATTTATATAAGGATTTAGAAGAAATGGAAGAAGAAGGGTGGGGTTTGGGATAGTCGGCGGAGAGAAGGCGGTTCCAAAGAAGGTCTTCGGAGGAGAGGCGGCGAAGGCGGCGGCATGAGATGGAGACGCAGCAGAGATCTTTGTAGCTGAATCCGCTGCTTTCGATTCCGATTTCAAGAATTCGCCGCCATAGTTCTTCGGGAAGAAAGGACATTCTCGGACTTCCAACAAAATGTTCAGATGCTATAATCGTAGCCTATTATATATGAAAGAATATTTATTTATATTTCTTATAAATATTATCCATTAAACTAAATTTATTCAATAAAATATTAATAATTATTTTAAAACAATTTATACATTTAAATTGTTTAATAATTTTTTAATTAAATTTTAACTTTTTTATATATATTTTTATTAAGAATGATATTTAGAACAATTTGAATTGCACACTGTAATTCAAGTTGGTAGAGAAAAGAATTGTTATATTATTTTTAGATATGTCAAATATGTCTCTTGGATATTTTAATTTGAATAGTCCAATAATCAGGTTAGACTAAAATTTGTGATTTAAATGAAAAAAAAAAAACACTTTTAGTCGCTTATTTAGTTCATGCATCAATTATATTTAAGTCAAGCCAAACTATATTTTCTTAAATAATAATAAAATTACATTTTAAAAATTTTTAAATAATATTGATATATTAAAGTATATATTATAATTTATATACCAAATCATTATGTTTAAAAATTAAAATAAATTTCATTTATGCGACTTAAATTTTAAAAATATATTTTTTTATATATTTCTGTGTTTTAATTTTTGTAAAATATAGTCAAAATTTAGTTTAATATTAGACTTAGGCATTACAATTTGTTAATAGTATGAAGTAATTTCATTTGTCATGTTTATTTAGTCCATCAAACGAGTTATGTTATCAAATTTGAAATCGTTAATTACTTTTATCAAATATACATCTTATCAAAACTTTCAATTTTTTTAAGATTTTGCATTATAATAAAAGTCTATTGTTGAATTTATTAATCTATCACCAGATTTATATTTGGGTGAATTTATTTTGTTCTAAGTGAACTAATTTTAATTTTGAGTCACTTCTAACACAGTTAAGACAAAAACATTTATTTCAAACATAGCATGTGTGGGTGATACTTGTGTGTACAGTTGTAAACAACAATGTTATAAGTTGTTAATATTTTGGTGATTTTTTCTCTTTATATGTGATCATCAAATTTTCTGCTATATGGTTAACAGAAGGTGTTATTAGTCTGATGTGCTTTTACAATGTGTTTTGGATTGGAGCTAGTAGCATGAAAGAGGAATGGAAGTAAAATAGTTGATTTTTGGACCCAAGATCAAGTTATGCAAGTGGTATGTATAAACTGACGAGGGATACTAGTACTAGCTTATCTATCCCTGCAATCCAGTAGCATGTGATCCAGATAAAGCATAGAAACTTTATGTAGCTTAGTTTGTGGGGGTCTTAGATAGATGTATGCCGGTCTAGGCAATGGTGCTCAAAATGTCATGTACCACAAAAAATACATAATTGTTTATGTATACATTATACACATACACATAAAAATATGCAAGCAAATGATAATGACTGAGGATTTTCTTTTAAATTGTTCGAACATAGAATGTTACTTTAGTGCATAACCGTTCTTACTAAGCCTTTAACAAAGTATTACATCTATTATTCTACTGGTTTGGCATGAAGCAGGCACATCTACATCTACATTACATTGACGTCTGATATATAAATCTAATCACTTTCGGAATGTTTTCAGAATGTTTTCTAGGTAGTATGATAATTTTTGGAATAGATTATCATTATCTTTCTATAACACGCATAAAACACTCATATAGCATAAAACACTCATATAACATGTTATAACATGTTTTGATAAAATGTCCAATTCAAATAACATGTTTTGATAAAATGTCTAATTCAAATAACATGTATATAACATGTCTTGATAAAATATCCAATTCATTTAATAATTCTAATACAATTTGAAAACAATTTTAAAAGAGATTAATATAATATTTTTTAAAATTCATAAACTTATTATAAACATAAATAATTAAAAATATTTAAATTATATACGTTTTTTTATTTTCACCTTTTAGATTTTGATTTCAGAGAGATGAAATTTTGTATATTTTACTAGTTTCAAATCACTTTTGGAAAACAACCATAAGTGTCACCTCAAAATAGCAATGCGCAGCAGCCAACCCCAAAGTCACTCTACAGTGGAATGGCTATTCTAAAAGACTCTGGATTCAAGATAAATAATTTGCATCACACACAAAAGCTCAACAAAGAGAAAGAAACAAAATTGAAGACATTTACTTAAAAAATTCATAGTAGAGACACAGTGATCATCAGTCTATGGCATAGTTAACAAATCAATAACAACAAAAGTCAGGGAGCATAAGACAAAGAAAAACAATACACGTTATGGCTTAAAGAAAACAGAAATATGTGCAAGAAAATGCCAGGCTAGGTTGTGAGAAACGGAGTTGAAAGTGCAAAGACCTCACATATAAGCTGGTGTTGCAGAAAAGGACTGGTTTGATCCAAAAATGCTTGGACAGCCTGGGAGGTAGTCAAAAATGTGCCAGGAGAACGCTGATGAGAACAAGGGAGAAACCATCAATAACATTCTAAAAGTTGTTAGTTAACAGGTAGCCAAAATTGAACATAATGTGCCCAACACTGACAACTCAGACACGGGTGAGCAGTATCACAACCAGATTAACAGCTCCTGGTTAAGAATTGAGAAACAAAGAAATAAAAGCCAGGCCAGACTGTCATCCCAAAACTAGACCAAATTGTATTGAACTCCAGATGTTTCAAATACAAATACCTTTTCAATTTTATATCTGATGTTGGCCTTCCTTGAGGCATCAAGAAAAAGTTTTGGTACTCGTGCTCTTCATTCCATTTAAAAATATGTCCACCAAAACCTGTCATGTAACCATAAAGTCTTTTCCCTAGAATTTCTGATCTGTTTGCTGCCAAGAAGCATCACAGAAGCTCTACATCTGAATCAGCAAATGCTTGATATGGAATGAAAGCTTTTCTAAGAAGATGACTTCGGAAATAGTTGAGTTACCATCAGATAAGACAGTGGTTGCCATGCTTATTAACAATGCAAAGCTGATGGAATTCAAATTTATCTTTTGCAGAACCCTTGGTGAGCCAATTCATACACACAAAAGGACAATAACACTTTGCACATCACCTGCAAATAGAAGCCTAAACCAATGCATATGGGGTGGGAGTACTGCTCTGGTAGGAGGGGTACCTATGATGACTATTGTACAAGAAATCAACGTAGTAGCAAGTAGTCAGAAATAGAATGTAGATCAATGGCCCATGGAATATGTGAGATTATGAGAATTGAAACACTACAAAGGACATCTCCAATACAGGGTCATAATCAGGACCTTTAGCTTAAAACCTAGGTTTTATAAGAAACTGAATTGGAACATGCAGATACGGCATGAGAAGATCTTAAATTTAAGACCCTACGTCACCAGAATTAAAAATTATTTCTCATCTTGTAAACACTGTACTTACAATGAAGTGCAAATAAAAGATTATAAAAATATGAGTTTTATAAGACTCTTACAGAACAATACTCACAAGATTTTAAAAATGATATGACATAATGAGATTCCCATAAAGTAAAATAAGACTTTATAGTATGACTCTTGCATTAGAGATGACCTAAGAACTTTATAGGTTGCCAACTCTAAACCTGTGAAAATCTACAACTAGAAATCTCCATAATAAGCAATACTGTTTTCTAATATAGAATAAAGCATGTGAAAGCAGTTACAAACTTCACTAAAATGAAAAAAGAAAAAAAAAAAAAAGACAGATCTGCATGCCCTTTGTCCTTACAAAAGAGCAAATTGCAAACATTATCAGATGATTTACACACCGAGCTGTCTATGAGCACTTGAATTTCAGCTTATAGATAAGGAGAACCATGAATAGCTCTGGAAAAGAAAGAAAACATATTAAAACAAGGGGAAGGACACAGTACACTAAAAGCTATTCTCAACAATGTTAACAACTTAGTACTATATAAGAGGCAAAATAAACTACTCAATGGCATAAGAAGGGAAACTTTAACTGCTGCCAGACTTAAATCAATCAGATCTTGTAAACAAAGTTGTCTACAATCTGCAAAGAACTAATGGTAAGGGATGCATAAATACATCCTTAGTTACACACCATAACTTAAAATTATTGCATGAACCATGAAGTTTACTTGTGTGCAATATACAAGCATATATGAAGATCACTCTTTTCATTCAAATCAAAATGTACGCTTGATACATAAACACAAATCACCAGTCAATGCTACCTACCCTCTTAAAGTCAACAATTTCAACATACTTGAAACAGCCTTCTGAATTGTTTTCGGTTTTTAAGAGATATGCTAATCTAAAAAAAATGACGATAATTTCCATTATTATGTCCATAAATAAGAACGTGAAAGGAAAACAACTTGGAGGCTATAAATTGTATGAAAAATCCATCATACACACAAGTAGATGTAACATACTCAAGAAATGCCAGAAACACTAACTTCCTCTCCAAATCTCATGTACATCAAAAGGCAAAGGAAGACATTTCTTATACAACTAGTCATTATAGTTTTCAAAATTTACAATCTCTAAAGAAAAGGACAAGGGAGAGGTTGAATTGCATTTCATTTCAAGCATCAGTTACAACAGTATCTATGAAAAAAGGTGAGACAATGATCACAAGTGTATCACTTCCCGCATTGGATATAATCCTAGTGAATCACTCCATGCAAAAATTCCTTGTATATGAAACCACTAGAACATTCCTAAACCCTAGCCTGCCAAACCTGTATCTCTCAAAACCTCAAAACATCATCAAATTGGTGGCAGTCCCAACAATGAAGGGCTCCATCAGCAGCCGTGTCAAAAAGTAGAACAGAACCCCCAAGGCTATGGAAATTGGAAGCGCCGGCAGAGCCTGCCGGCACACAGACAACAAAATAAGTGTGCACCCAAGTCCAGAAATAATGGCAAGGTAACATGCATACACTGTCATCAAATCATACATGGCAGCTCTCCCCACAAGAACACTGTAGAAAACAAAGTCCCCAAGGCCAAGCTTAATCCCTCTATCTCCACCAATCTCCCTCATCACCCTCTCCGATTCCTCACCATTCGCCACCCCACCCATCTCAACAAGGGGAGACATCTCCTCATCCATAACAACCTCACCAAATCTCATTCCACCAACCAACGGGGACCTTTCCCCTTCATCGCTCCTATCATGATTCACATCAATGTCGTCATCATCGCCGTCGTTGTCATTATCATTGTTATTTACATTATCTCTAGAAACTACCTGAAGCTCCACTCTAGAAGCTTCAGAATCCGAAGTTCCCGCGACTAGAAACCCTAGGGCAGCAGGGGTTCGGGGAGTGACAATCGGACGCGCCTCGTAGACCAACGCCGGCAGCTCCTCGTTCCGGGTGGACGCCAAATCGACGAGGAGCTTGAGCGGGCCGCCGGGGGCGAGAACGGCGACCAAATCGTAGAGCGCGAGCGCGACGAGGAGCGTCCACGTGGTCCACTCGGGCAATTTGGTGAACCACGCGGCAACGATGATCCCGAGGCAGACCATGTAACCCTGGCGGAGCAGAATCGGGATCCCGCCGGAGAAGACGGAGAGGACTCCGACGACAGTGAAATTGAAGAGCAGAAGCAAGGAGGTTACCGCGTCGAGGGGGATGGAGAAGCGCTGGAGGAGGGAGAGGAGGATGGATCCGCCCATGGAGGCGAGGACGAAGAAGGCGGAGAAGCGCGTGTAGTGGCGGAGGAAGGCGGTGCAGTTGTAGTAATAGAGGAGGACGAGGAGGAAGGTGACGAGCGCGATGAGGCCGACGAAGACGACGGCGTTGAGGAGCGCGCCCTCAAGCTTCTGCGCGGTGCTGTCGGCGGGGTTCTCGGCGTATACGAGGTTGGCGGCGGTTGTGATAGTGGCGGCGGAGGTGGACGGCGAGGAAAGGGCGTAAACCAGGAGAACCACCAGGAACATGCAGATCGACACCGGACTCATCACGCCGATGATTTCAACGCCCAGACATTCCAGAACGCTCGATTCCATTCTTGCGATTTTTAGGGTTTTTTCTTTTTGGGGTTTCTCTCAGAATTCTAACACCGTAATATTCACAAACTCCATTTTCTTCTGAACCTTGCGTACGAGTTTTCTTCTTTCTCCGCCCAGCGTCACGCAGAGTTGGGCACTTGTAAATTTTCTTTGTTTTATTATCCAATGAACAAATTTATACCCTTTTAAGTGTAAGATTATTCTTTGACTCACTGTCTCAAAATCATTATTTTCCATTTAAATCATTTACCTAAAGCAATTTTACTTGTGCCAACAATATGCCTCACATACCTAAAGCAATCAAAATATTGTTTGGTCCATATTTCATATTATCTTGATCTCACCATTCCATAATTTATGTTAATATATGTGTTTGGTAAAACAACTTTGGATTGTATGAAATAACGTGGTATTTGTCAAGACAAACACCATTTTTATCTTACTTTTGCATGCGTTGTCGAGATTATCACAATCCTCTTAATCTACTTGAATATTTTAAGGATCGACAAAACTCTTATATTGTTAGCTAAAAGGTAGTTCTAATCAGACAATTCTTGCTTTATCAAGGCATAAATACAGTTTATAAACGGAGAAATCACCAAAAAGAAAGGAAACATCTGCAATCGATGAAGATTACAAGTGAATTCACTCCTCAACTCCACGCATGACTCAGACTCTCTGTTCTTAATTTTATTCCTCCAATAAAATCCAATCAACTAAGACATGATAGAGAGGATAATTTGTGACCCTTTTGGATTGAATATTTTTCAAAGATACAAAGAAAGAGGACAAGGGTGTTAGCACCCTTTCATTCAAAGATGCTTGTGACAAGCCATGTTCAAAGGAATAGGTGGATCAGAAAATGCACCACCAACAATCTGTTCAAACACCCATTTGTTTGCAGCCTGAGTGTAATGGACACCATCCCAATTTACCCAAACAGATGGATCCTTGCATGGCTTCCCCACCAGAATCTCTTTCCCACGTATCTTAATCTTAGCACCACATCCACTGTGCAAATTGTAGTTGTACTTTCCACCATGTCCACAACATGCCCTCAATGGTTCCTCAAAACCTGCATTCAACAAACACAGCTCATTTTTCCACACATTTTCACAAACTAAACAAGTCCAAACCAGACAGAGGATTTACCATTCTTCTTTGGATGACTAATGAGAGAGTACTTCACAGCGTAAACATCAACATAAGTGATGGCAGCCAAGGGAAGCTCTTTTCTGAGTTTAACCACAACCTCTTTCAATTCACGATTGAAGAGCTTGGCCACTTCATTGTAAGGGGTTGCACATCCTGCTTCGTCCACTAGTGATGGTTTTACTGGGTGAAGATCCATTATGTATGGCAAACAACCAACAGGACCCGTATTGTGAACCCAAAATGACCTTCCTCCATGATTATATACATACTAACACCACCAAACAGATAAACAAACATGCATGTTATGTCATGCCCTTGCTATTAGTTCGTTTTCTGATTAAAGCAGTTCCTTTAGTTGTCTTCAATTTATGTTTTAGTTCATATACTTGTAAGAATATAGTAGTTCTAGTACATATTTGATTTCACGTTGGATCAAGTCAAACATGTGTACATAATTTATATATTCCACATCCGAAAATGAAACTCCAAATATGTTGTTACCCCATCAGAATGCAAGAACTAAACGTGCAAGTTCACTTTTCCGGTATCAGCAACCAGAAATATCACATAAATTAAAGTGGATTACCTTGATAACGTTCTTGAATTGATCCAAAACATCTGGAACATATGCTTTAACTTGATCCGTGGACATGTTGTGGAAGTAACCGGATGTCAAGTCATTTTGACCAATATCAAAAGTGTACAATGCTTGAGAAAAGTCTTCTGCTTTTGGTAACAATGTTTTATATACTCCACCTAAGAGGGGTGAAAAATGATCACGACTAACTCATATAAGGTAAATAAACATATTCACATCTTATTGTTGGAATCCATTCCAATATGCTCCAATTGGACATTACACATGAAGATTAAGGGAAAATATGATTCATGTAGCGGCATTACCTTTGTTGCGAAAAAATTGGGTTCTGCGTTGGAAATCACTGAATTGATTGAACTGAACGTCCAAAGAGAAAGGGCTGAACCCTCCAGTTTGATGCAGGGTTGTGTTCTGAGGTCTAATGGTGGATCCAGCAGTTGCAAAGTTGGCTCCATGGCTAAAATTCGACCCGACAGAATCAAGAAATGCATTCAAATAAGGCAGGCCCAGCTTCTTAGCTTTTGATGCACAACATGAAAATGAAGGTCAAATTAATTAGCATTTTTCAAGATTAAAAAAAAAACACTTTTTTAATTGAAATGGCATGGAAACTAAAATCTATGGTGAATTTGAATCCTTTTTAAGCAGAAAAGGGTTGAGAGTTGAAGAATGGAAGTAAGAACCTATGAAATCAACAATGAGACGGCCATCACAGTAACGGCCAGCAGGGTGATGGAAGTAGGACTCTCCCTGGGGAGGGCCAGGTTGTCCAAAGGCAGCAGAGAGGCCTCCGGTGTCAGAATTGGAGTCACCAAAGTTGAAGACGGCAGGGAAATGGCACTGCTTTGAAGCTGATACTGAGTTTCTAATATTGAAACAAAGTGCCACAGAAACCACAACCCAAAGGGTCATCAACCTGCTCTCAGTGTTCATGTTCATGTTGCTGTAGCAACAGTTGTGCTCTAAATTCAAAAGGGTGAGAGGAAGGGAAAGGGTTGAAGTAGGGAACACAAAGTAGGACCTAAGTAGAGAGATATATTGAATGATGTTACTAAACAACATAAAAAAGGGTTGAACTGTTGACAACATGCGCTTGTCTTTATCCATTATTTCATGGAACTGAAAAAAAGGGGTTATTTTCTTTTAAAGCAAACATCTTACTAAAACAATCATCTTACTAAGATTTTACCTTTCTTTTTCTGTCTCTTTCCATGATTCCTTATATATCAATTGATTTTAATTTTGACAATTTTCTTGCAACAATTACTTCTATTTTTAATAATATTTTATGAATGCATATATTCTAATTAAAATATACACTATTTTAATGTTTTTATTGAAATGTTACTTTTTCTCTCTTAATTATGTTAATTATAAAAATAAATCAAGAACAGCAATATTCGAATGTTCTCTATGACTTAACCTTTTCAAGAGTACAATAATATTTTTGCAATTTAGCCTCAATTAAATTTTAAATTTTGAAAAGAATAGTAGTCATTAATTATAATGTTAATAGTGATTATTCTATCAACGTAGCTAATAATTTTTATTAACTCTGTCCGATTATAAGATAAGCCAAAATAAAATTAATCAATCATAACTGTTGTTTAAAAACAATTTTAAGTATCTTCTAATTAAAACATATATTAGGATAAGAAATGCCTCGCATTCTATAAAATTTTAAATAACAAAATACGTCCAAAAATTAGATTATTTCCAACTATTCAAAATTTAAACTAATTCATCTTTATTAATTATGATAGATAAAAAGTCATAAGAATAATTCTTTTAACACGTGAATTATACTATTAGAAGTAATTTAATTAGATATATGATTAATTATATTGATTTGTCATGTATTGCTATGATTATTTTTAAAAGTTAGAAAAAAGGGACCAAAATGTTAGAAGTGCGTGTGTGGTCCATGTATCACATGCCACAATGCATTTATGATTCTCGGGTTTTTGAATGTCCTATCTATCACTTATTATAATTTTATCTACAATATATAGAGAGAGATATTTTATGAAAAAAGCTTGAGTATTTGTTACACGACTTATTTTAACTAGTTCCTCTGTCTTTTTAATCTTGGTAGTTAGAAGAGTTAGTGGTTAGCTATAAATAAGAACGTGTTTTGATGAGTTAAAAGACTTTTTTTATCAAATTTATTTTTGTAAACTTTTGTATTTTTCCTATAATTCAATACATTCAAAATCCATTGATTAGTATTCTCCCTTCTTGCAATTCTTTGAGTTCTCTATTCTCCTAGAACTGTATGCATAAGTGGTATTAGTTACACACATTTCTATGATCAATAAGACATAGGCACACAAAGTCAATCAGCGTGAACAAGAAGCAAGATTCATGGAGATCATAACTTCCATGTGACAAAGAATGGACCCATCAGTGGAGGAACGAGTCCAAGGATGTCTCAAGAACCGTCTCAACGGCCCAAATAAGCATGTAACGAACGAATACCCGCAATTTTTTCACTTATTCTTGTGGAATAAGGTTAACCACAACTGAATTCTTTCGCTTTAATGGTGATGAAGTGAAATAGTGGATTTACCATTGGAAAACTTTTATTGTCGTTCATGAAGGTTCATGAAACTATAAAGATTAATGTTAGAAATTTGAGTGTGAATCTAAGTCTCATATTAAATAAAAATAAGAAAGTTAAGTAATATATAATAAAGAAGATTCATAAACCTACTGGCTCATATAATGAGGAGTGTAGAAGAGGGACTAAGAGTAAATAGTTCGTACCGACCTAATTTGGGTTAAAGGTGGTATCATTCTCTATGTATGTTTGACGGTTTTTTTCCCATTTTGGTGTACTTTTCAATTTTAATTTCCAAAATGGGTAGAAAAAAAATTATTTACCAAAATGGGCAAATTCTGCCAGCTAGATAGGCATAATTTCAAACTGGTCAAAATAAAAGTGTGATATGCGGACAATTTCAATTAATGATATTAATTAAAATTGTTTCTCTCTCTTCAATTATTTTTTAATTATTTAATATTATGATCCTTAAGTTTAACCATTAACAAAATAAATAATAATAATAATTATTATTATATAATTAACAAAACTATAACATGAATATTAAGATATACAAATTTATTTAAATTAAAATAAAATAACATAATGATAATAATAATAAGAATAATTTTAATTAAATTCATATGGATTTAATTTAAATAATAATAATAATAAGAATAATTTCATACAAATTTAATTTAAAAAATAATAATTATTATTAAATTCACTTATTATTAATTATATTATTATTATGTTATTTTATTTTAATTTAAAA
>Ga0209489_107959_pt1 | contig 15116 bp, 7 predicted proteins | sample SiratrowhiteBW_FD_187527 | JGI IMG/M metagenome (GOLD analysis project Ga0209489, IMG submission 187527) | Root nodule microbial communities of legume samples collected from California, USA - Siratro white BW (SPAdes) (version 2) | ecosystem: Host-associated > Plants > Roots > Nodule | place: USA... | reverse complement strand
ATATATATTCGGAAATATAATTTCCTAACAATTTACATTTTATTAATATTTTATTTAATTATTGATATTCTTAAATAAAAAATATTTTTTATTCTTATTATTCAGGATTTTATTTAAGATTTAATGTTTTAAATTTTATGTTATTAGAAGTCTTCTCAATGTCTTAGAATTATAACATAACATATAAAATCAAAATAAAATTATAGAAATATTTTGATGAAATGTCAATACTGCAAAATGTTATAGAAATATTTAGAATAAAAATAAAATTAGAATTTAATACATTTAAGAAAAAGATAAAAGATGATCGATAAGATTATCAATCTCACGCACTCAAGCTCATATCGATAAGGAAAATGTAAAAATAAGGTAAAAGAAACATGTATTCTCATAAGAAAGAAAGTCAAATAAATCATTGCCCTACACCAATACCAAAATTAATTAGGTTACCACATGATATTATTGTTTGCATGATGCCATGTTGTTGCACCTTGATATCAGGAAGACAAATATTTCTAATTTTCTTCTTGAAGAGAGAGAAAAAAGTGAGAAAGACAAATATTTCTAATTTTCTTCTTGAAGAGAGAGAATAACACAATAGACTTTTGTTATAAAGAATACAACTATGCTCTTTTTGCTCTAATCTTCCATAAAACATTGAGTATTATATATAATCTCAGAATAAACTCTTTAACTTTATCTCTCTCCTATCATATAATTAACACTATAATTAATGTACACTCCTTATAAAACTAATTTATTTGAGTTTAATACCAACAAATTCCTCTCATTAATTTTCACTTTCTCTGATCATATGCTTCAAGATCGATCATCTCTTCCAAATTTATTGACTCCTCAATTGCACAAATAACATTTTCAAAGTCATCCCTCAAAGATCGAAGAATCTTCTCCACTCCTTGCGTCTGTGAGGGTTTCTCCATTGTGTTTGAGTTGATTAGTTACTGTTTGCACACGAGTAATGTAACTAGATACATCCTCTGAATCCTTCATCTTCATGGCCTCCAACTCATCCCATAGAGTTTGAAGACGCATTCGGCTAACACCCTTGAACACTTTTTCTAATATGTCACATGCTTCTTTCGAAGTTGCCTTATCTTTCGATCTTGTCTCTTTCAACGTTTTGTTTTGGGTTGCAGTATATCTCATGGTTTTGTTTTGATTATTGGTCACACTTGTCATAGCTCTGATACTAATTTGATACCATGAAGACAAATATTTCTAATTTTCTTCTTGAAGAGAGAGAAGAAGTGAAAGCACAATAGACTTTTGTTCTGAAGAATACAACTCTACCACTTTTTGCTCTAATTTTCCAGAAAACATTGCCTCATTTTGCTCTAATTTTCCATAAAATATTGAGTATAATATATAATTTCAAAATAGATTCTTCAACTCCATCTCTCTACTCATAAAAAATATTGAGTATAATATATAATTTCAAAATAGATTCTTCAACTCCATCTCTCTACTCATAGCTATCCTATAATTAACACTATAATTAATATTAAAAAACAGAAACATAATTAAAAGTAGTCACTACATATTCCGGCTAAACATGAATGTACACTCCTAAATAAAACTAATTTATTTGAGTTTAATGCCAACACACCTCCCATTAATTTTCACTTTCTCTGGTCACTCAAATTTTCAAAAGATTTTTCCCTCATTTCAAAATCTAATCTTGTAGTAATTGAAAAGTTAAAGATGACTTTTATCTTATCAAAATTTTTATCCTATCAGAATTTTATATATCATAATTTTAAGTAGAGTAAGTTTTTATTTATTTTTAAAAAAAGTGTTTTTAATTTTTTCTTAATTTTTGTCATTAATTTTAGTAAAGACAGTTGAGAAAAGTATTTATCTCAACTTAAGTCAGATCATACTAAAATTTATTTTTATTACAGAGATATAAACTTTGATAGTGATATCTTCACAAACAAGAGTTGTTTTGAATATTATGAATTATGAAATGTTGTTTAGATATGTTTGTGCAAGATGAGATCGAAATGATGAGTGATGACTGAATTATATGTTCATATATGATCATTTTAGTTGAAATGAAATTAAAGTACTGGGGATTGAAAGAAAATCAAAACACCATAGTTACATATATATTTATATGCTTCAGTACGGTTGAATTGAAATGATGTGTATTGACTGAATTATATGTTCATATGTAACCATTTTGGTTGAAATTAAACTAAAGTAAATAAAAGTACTATGGTTACATATATATGTTTCATTATGATTGACTTGAAAGGATGTGTGATGACTGAATTATATGTTGATACGTAACCATTTTCGTCGAAATGAAACCAGAGTATTGGGGATGAAAGAAAATCAAGGTACCATGGTTATATATGTATCTATATGTTTTAGTACGGTTGAATTGATATGATATGTGATGATTGAATTATATGTTCTTATGTAACCATTTTGGTTGAAATGAAACCAGAGTATTAAGGATTAAAAGGAAATCAAGATACCATAGTTACATATGCATTTATGTGCTTCAATACGGTTGAAATGAAATGACATGTGTATGTTTGAATGATGAGTACATATGTAATTCATATGATTGAAATAAAATCAGAGTAATGAGGATTGAAAAGAAATCAAGGTATTGGGGATTGCATATGAATCTATGTGCATTTGAAATAACTGAAATGAAGTCAGTATGAGAGAAATGAAGTATGTATGACTGAAATTAACTAAAAAGGATTGTGATTAAAAATAGATCCGTGTGTGGTCTGTATGAATGATGTTCTTGGTATTGAAACTTTATATGCTAGACCTTAAATATATTCTTATAAATGACTAATATGGTTTGTTCATTTTGCATGTATTGAGTAAGTTTTAACATTTTCTTTTCACTAGCTTATCCTTCTTTTCTTTTTGTGTTTTAAACTGTGAAGACAACATCTTAGAATATATGTTAATACTTGAAAATAGATAAAAATTAGTTTTGTAAAACTTTATTATGATATCTTTGCTCAGCTAAAAGTATATTTTTTTCTTAATTAATGAATTATTTTGTGATTTAAAATCATATTTTTTATCCGTAATGTCTTTTATTAAAATTGAAGGAGAAATGTTATATAATTTTTGAATTGTTACAAGACTGTTTGAGATTGAAGTCTTGATTATGACATGAGATTATGCTTAAAAAAATCACATAATTTGACATCTAATTTGAAATTAAGATAGGTTTTTTTTTTAAAAAGTAATGTTTTACCTCGATTAAGTTATTAATATATCGTTGTTTTATTAATACGTTAGTTTTAATTCAAACTATTAAGTGAGTAAGTTTAAATAACATTATTTTTGTCCATTGTTTTTTAGAAATATAGATTTTATTATGACAAGTATATAGATGTCACGGGAGTATTAACCGTTGTGGGAATGCGAAGAAAGCTCCAAAAAAATTTACAAAAGAAGAAAGTTGAATACCATATGCTTGGAGACTAATTGGTAAATATTAAAATTTAGTTAAACATGTTGCGTAGGACGTACTTATAAGGAATAAGATGAGTAAAATGCATTTTTTTTTCCTTTAGATAAGTTGAAAATGTTACGATTATTATACAATTTGGTGAAGAAAATATTTTTCGAGAAAATTAGAGTCATTACAGTTTATGGTTGTTATACATCCATATGTGATTATTTACACTTTTACCTTTAGAATTGTTGTAAATGTTGTCATTTTTCACAATAATTGTTGTTATATTTTCTTTTAGAAAATTAATTGTAGAATTATTAAACGGTCTTATTCATTGTATGATATTATCTTTTGATATAATAACAAAATCATCCAATTTAAATTTTATTAATTATTTGTTTTAATAATATTTTAAAAGGCTGTATAAAAGATTAAATAATTTGTGCAAATATTACACTCTCAAAATTAAACTGGACAATTAAAGTGTCTACTCAACCTACCTTATTTATTCATGTTTTTTTTTTAAATTTTTTAATTAGTGTTTCAATAATTTAAAGCATAATTTTTGGTTTGCTAAATAAAATAAAAATTACGTCGGAATTTAAAATAGTATTAGTTTTTAAAAATCCTCATATTGCACTTGATTTTTTTTACGGTAAACAACAAAATTTTAATTTGAAAATTATTTTTTTTAATTGCTGGATTGAAGATTTCTGCTCAGATTTATTTGTCTTTATCCATCCATGTTTTGCGGAAAAATCTATTTTCATGAATTTAGGAAAAGCAATTTTGTTCTGTTCTTATCTTTCTATTCATGGTACTGCACATTCAAAGTCTCATACAAGATTTCAATGATTCACGGCACTGTGCATCAGATACCATTGGTTCTGTCTTTCTCAGTTTCAATTTCCTACGCTGGATTCAAATTAAAAATAAACAAAATATGGAAGATAACCAGTAACGTCGCAGAGCAGATACATTTCATGCTGTTTTATTTTAATTTTCTTATATATTTTTTTAGTTGTTAATAGATTGAAACAGCGGGTTAATAGAAAACGACGTTTTTATTCTCTGCACCAGATTTAATAATTTTTCATGCACCAAGATTTGATCTTTATCTCTTCCCATGTTCTCCGTTCCGTATGATTTGTATGTTTAAGTGTTTTTAAACATTTTCAGCATTGAAAAAAAGAAAACGAGATTGAAGATATAGCATTTCTTGGATAGCGTCATTCTCGGATTTGAATAGCAAAATCAAAAGGTGAACAGGGGAAAGATGGTAGCATGTTTCGGTACTCATTCAAAACAAAAATAAATATTTGAACATACAATTGGTTACTTGAATGAATTGAGTTAAACACGTCAGGTTTGATGAGCGAAGTAAGTAAAAAAAAAATAAAAAATCAAAGTAACAAATCACAGTAGAAAATTTTGTGCAACCTCTTTGCTTTGATGACTTATGATTATTGTAACATGCTGATGAAAAATTTTCAAAGATATTTTCAGAACTGATGTGAGGCATACTTGAAGCTCAAAAATAAAAATAAATATATCAAAATTAAAAGATTTAAAGGCAAAAGAATATATTTTCTAAGCAATTGATCAATTCAATTAATTTTAGAAACTATTCATTCTAAGAATACCTATGAGCAAATATAAGATTTTATGAAACAAAATTATTAAGAGTTATCAAGAGCAAAGAGACAGTAACTTCAAATACTTTATGCGTTTGAAACACTTAAAATAAAATCTGGAACGTTAGTTTTTCTGAGATGATGAGAATCATCAACAAGATGCGAATCCACGTTAATAAGATGAATGAAGTTATGATTGTTGAAAAGATCTTCCATACAATGACAACAAAATTAACTTTGTGATTTGTTCTATTGAAGAATCTTATGACATTGATTTAATTTTGATTGACCAATTATAAAGTTCTTTGTTGATTTCATAAATAAAAAGTTGTTCAACAAAACAAAGAAGAAGTAATGTTAAATGCCTCAACTAACTTTCATAGAGCAAGACAAGGAAGAGATAGAGGCAATGACAAAGGTGGTGGTGGAGGTAGAGGTTGAGACAATAATGACCATGGAACTGGAATAGGTAGCTACATCTCAAAGCTTTTTGACAAATCCAATATTGAATATTAATGATGACACATGTCATTTTCAATATGAATGTCAAACTAATTTGTCTAAATTGCATGGAGAGAAATCAAACTTTGTTGAATAGGATGATGAAGAAAAGATTTCATTGCTTATGGTTTGTCACATAAAAGAAGAAACACCAGATTTAACAATCACATGAGTAGAGATAAGTCAATTTTCTCTACTCTTGACAAATATTTTAATGATAATGTGAAGTTTGGAAACAACTCCAGAGTTGTAGTCATGAGAAAGGACAAGTTTCAATTCAAGTCAAAGGAGATTTTACTCACACTATAATTGATGTTCTTTTTGTTCCACGGTTGAAGATGAATCTTCTTAGCACTGGTCAATTACAAGAAAAGGATTATGAGGTCTCCATAAAAGGTGGAATCTACAAAATTCTAGATGAAAAACAACATTTACTTGTTGAAGTCAAGATGACTAAAAACATGTTGTTTTCTCTCTATCTCCATAAAATTTTACTACAAAATTAAAAGATGAAGCATGGTTATGACACATTCGATATGGTCATCTAAATTTCAATGAACTGAAAACATTGTATCAAAAGAATATGGTAACTGGTCTTCCTCAAATTATTACTCCTACTGAAACTTGTGAAAGTTGTGTTCTTAGAAAACAATCACACAGTCCATTTCCGCAAGGCACCTCACGAAGAGCAAAACATGTGTTAGAACTGGTTCATTCATATCTTTATGGACTTATAAAACCATACTCTAATGGTGGCAAATGATACTTTATAACCTTCATTGATGACTTCAATAGAAAAATATGGGTGTATTTTTTTTGCAGGAAAAATAAAAAGTATTTGATGTTTTCAAGCACTTTGAAAAAGGAAGTGATAATCCCTTAATCGTTCTTCGTACTGATAGTGAAGGAGAGTACACTTCTCACGAGTTTAAAAATTTTGTGAGAAAAATGGAATCAAGAGGCAACTAACAACAACTTATAGGCATAAACACAACAAAACAATATTTGCGAGTAGAAAAATCATACTATTCTTAACATGGTAAAAAGCATTTTAACAAGAATTGTTGTCCTAAAGACATTCTAGCCTAAAGCAGTTACATGGAGCATTCAAGATCTACCATCTTCGTCAAGATTGGTTTGGTCATGGAAGATAGTAACCATGCCACGATGAGTTGATATTGTTCTTCATATTGGAGATATTATGGATTGAACATATTGTCTAGTGGATCAGTGTTGGAATGAAAACGATGAGGAACATTGGTGCCCTTAAGAAACCGCAAAAGCTTCAGACCCCTTATCATGGTCAGTACTTGTTGTTTCCATATAAGGTAATTGTCTTCATCTAGCTTTGTGTTGATGGAAAAGGCTCTGATACCATGTTAGAGTAAATCAAAACTATATATTGCATTGAAAGATGCTTATTGAAAGATTATACATATATGTTATAAATACACTGAAGCCAACTGACAGTGTACAGAAGATGGGTTCATCTAGCTTTGTGTTGATGGAAAAGGCTCTGATACCATGTTAGAGTAAATCAAAACTATATATTGCATTGAAAGATGCTTATTGAAAGATTATACATATATGTTATAAATACACTGAAGTCAACTGACACTGTACAGAAGATGGGTGTAACAAACCCATAGCAGACCAGTGCAATGTATAACGTACCTATGCACCCTATTGTTATTATTATTTCTAATATGTACAATCCAATGATCTCTCAGATTGTACATTCTAGAAAAAAAAAAATCAAAACGATTAACTTACCTCCACCACTCCACAACCACCTCCACATTCACTCCAACAACCTTCAACCACCACGAAACACTACTAGCAGCACCATCACAACACCAACCATAGACAACGAGCACCACAATCTTTACCAACTTCAATCCATAACACTCAGCCTTCAATAACCACACCTAGAATTCTCAACTCCCTTTCCTTTTGATTTTATCAAGCCCTTTTCAGTCATTTCACTAAGAGCAATTATTTCAAAAATTATAGAAGTGTGGATGAGTTTAAGGAGGTCAAGAAGGCATCTTATCAAAAAGATGAAGTCTCTTCACTTGTTTTTCTTTGTTATCTTGTTAATTTTATGTGTATAATTATCTTGTTTTGTTTATATACTTTAATAATCTTACGTCCGCTATGTGATGTATAAATATTTCAATCTCTATTATTTTTTTAAGTAAATTTTCATGATTATATAATCTTATTGAATTAAATTCATGTTCAATTATAAACTTCTTTGAATTTCTTTATTCCATTGTTATTTGTAAATTAAAATTAAATCAAATTTTAAAACAGTCCTGATTCAAGCTACAACTTGACCCTTAAATAAAATTCAGGATTTATTAACCAAAATAGTTTATTTAATATCACATGCAAGGAAATCATGATAACGAGGATTTTTTATATCATATGAATATTATAATTTTTATATACAAGACTCACCTCTTTCTATTATATATCAAAAGTTAGCTTCCTTTTTTACAACACGAAAGTAATGTTGTTGTTAACACTAGGTTAGGTTATCTACAAGATTTTCAATATACATGTAGACAATTTTCGTTATGATAAGTTATATACACAATTAAATACATTTATTATATTGTTTTTATTTTACAATTTAATTTCATCTCATTAACTTAAAAATACATTTTCTTCTTATCAAAAGCCTCTTGTACTACACGATTACTGACACTAGTAAGATTTACAAGCTTAACATGTTAGATGAGCTTCTTTCTTAGAAAATATTAAAATAATTTTTCTTTAAACTAAAACTACTTTATGAACCATTTAAAAATAAACAATTAAAAAAATCAGAAACTAATTTATGCATAAACTAATTTAATTATTTTTCTATTAAGGGCTTACTAAAAATATCGTCTAAAAATGTAATTTTAATTTTAATTTTTTTCCTATAAAGTGTAATATGATATTATTATTTCTTTTTGCTTTCCATAGTTGATGGTGTGGAGAATTAGTCTTTTGGTTAGATCCAATCTACATGCATCAATTAACTATTTTAATGTCCGAATAGGCTAATCATACAAAAAATTATTGAGACTGAGTATCTCAATAAAAATGACAACCTTCGAAATTTCGAATACGTAGTCTCCTTCTAATGGAAAGGACAATGATTGATGTTTTTTTCCTCCTTTACCGACGTAGAATATTTTTTTAATCAATGAATATGACACAAATGGTTGGTTAATATTGAACTAAAAATGAATGATTGAAATGCTATCTGAATTGTATTATTCATCTATTATTTAATTTTTTTTAGTTTGAGATGCAACATTGATCAAGACACCATGAAAAAAAAAATTTCGTCTTCAGTTTTCTTTGTACTTGAAATGCCTTCCACCAACATATTGCCACATCAATCATTAGGCACTATAGTTTGAGGATTGAGCAACTTAATTGCTCCACACTTTTGCTTTTCCACAAGAGCAATATATAGAACTTTGAACATTACTTTGTATGAAACTCATAGGACTTACATTTCTGCTCTGTCATTCCATGGTCCTTAATGTTCCTGCATCACAAAAATAGAAAGAACCTCCCAACTTAAACCATAGTTAAATGCAATTATTATCATCAACTTAAAGAAAAAAATGAAGTAAAAGAAGAGGGTGAATCTTATCTTGCCAATGGAATCTTCTACTTTTGTGTTCCTAAATCTGATGTATTTAGGCACTCACACAATAGGGTCATTTTCTCTTCAAAAACTCTGCAAACAGCTGCAACCACATGCACTTGTATGCCACAATGATATCATTCTTACACTTCATTTTCTAAGCTATTCCCCTACAACTCCCTTTGATTGAAAAGAATAGAAATCCACTTTTTTTCTCCAATAAAAGAGAGCTGTAGAAGAAAAACATAGAAAATGAAGTGCAAAAGTAACAACATTGATTTCTATACCATGCAGAAACACAACCTGCAACATTTCCTGAAATCTGAAAACATGCAACAGGATGAAAAATATGAGAAAAAAAGAAGAAAAGAATTCACCTTTTGATGCATATCAACAGGTTGGCTCAAAGGGGTGACCTGAGAACACAAAGTAAATTCACCAAATACCAACAGATGATGATATGAATTGCAAACCAGCCTTGTGTTCTCAGATTCACTCCTCTGAGATAAACCTTATGACTTTGACTGGAGGAACATTTTGATGAGAAAAACAACAGATGCTTTCTTGGACCAGGAACTTTCTTTATATATGATCATTAAGGCCTCATGTCAGGATTCACAATGTTGTCATTCACAAAACATCATTAGTTTTCTAAGTTTAGCCAAGCCTTTATGAGTTTAATTTTATGAAGATTTTTCTGCAATCTGCTAATTAAATAATATATAATAATATAATATAATTAATTGATTATAAAATCATGACAATACTAGTGTATTTGAACTAAATTTGTTATTTTATATGAATATTTTTTTATCAGTTATTTTATAGGAATAAGTTTCGGAGGATGCGTAATGGCTCATATCTCTGACATGGACTCACAATATGTTGTCATGGTATCAACAGCATGAGAGAAATGTCCACACTTTTGACAGTCTGTGCCCTGGCTTACCTTAGGAATCAAACTCAAACACTGAAGATGTTGTCATTTTTTGGTGACATTCAAAAATGGAAAATTATACTTTTGACAACCTTTTTTAAATAAAATATTATATTATAATAAAATAACAATTTATTTAAATATTAAAATAGTTATAGTTTACTATTTACGGTATGAAACTATCGCGTCTTTTTCAAATTTTCGGAACTTATGAGAATTGTGATTTTGAAAAATAATTTTAATATAAAAAGCTTAGTAGATTTTATCCATGTGAATGCTATTATGTCCATTAAATAATTTTGAAAGATATATATTTGAATAAAAAACTTATGATTTTATAATATTTGAGAAAAAAATTAACCTTTAAAAATAATCGAAACTCTCAATAGTTAATAAAATACAATAACAAGGTTTAATTTAAATGTAGAAAATTAAACATTTTTTTTAATTTTTTAATATTAATTAGTTTCATATCAACTCTGTGCATTTGTATTATTCATTCCTATAATTAGATTTGAAGAAGGTTCAAAGTTAGAATTTTCGTTGTACGGTAATATTAAAAGTGAAAATTTATTCTATTAAAAATTCATCGAAACATTTTTTTTAATTAAATTATCATGTATTACTGCACAATAAAGAGACAAAAAATTATGTGATGAGAGAAAGTTTAGAAAAACATCAAGGATTTGGATGAGGCAATATTTATACATTTCACCACTGAAAAATCACGTAAAATTTAACGAAACTGGTTTTAAAAATATTTAAAATATACGAATTTAAATGGATTATAAATCATAGTAGATTTATTATTAATTTTTTTTAGAATAGTTATTTAAAAATTAATTTATCGAAAGTGACAGTATATATAAGCACTAAACTATATATATATATATATATATATATATATAACTATTAATTAAAAAAAGTAACAAATAACATTATTTACTGTGCAACTGCTTACAAAGGTTGACTGAATTTAAACAATGTTGCCTAAAATTTTTACTACCAAAAAAGGAAAAAGGGGGTGACATTACATTCTTAATAAGCTTTGAACATATACAAAATTAATGAAGAGATTTTTTTTAATAAAACAAAGTTAATTGGAAGATTTACAAAACTAAATTAAGCGCCCACTTAAATAATTTTAGTATTGGAAAGTATTTTTTTTTATAAAATACTTAAATTTAAGACTAAAATATAAACAATTTATCTAAAGAAGCATGTATTTGATGCTTTAATATAATTTGCTATTTATATAATTTACTATTTTAATCATTAATTTTTTAATTCAAAGTTTTAACTGGGGATATTTATAACTCAACTATTAAAAAATAAAAAATAATCTATTAAATTGATGATCAATTAAAATTGAAAACTTTTGGATTAATTTATATATATTTTTAAAATAAACAGTTTTATTCAGTTTAAAGTTCGACACTTTACTATGTGTATGTGTATAAGAGAAACAAATGTGTCTATCTTATTGAAGAGAAAAGTACTAAAATAAAATAAGAAAATTATTCCTCATTTATTTTGTGTTTTAAAATCGTAAATATTTTTTATATCTTTATATTTTATTCTAATTTTTTCAGATAAAATAATTTATCATATGTATTGACAACCTATACACACTGTTAGTTTAGTCACTAAGATAAAATTCAATATATATTAATAAAAAATATAAGAAAAATTAAAAGACTAAACTAAACTAAATTACAAAAGTTAGTTTAGTTTGATTTAGATTTTTTTTATATTAAAACCAAAATTGTGTACAATTTTTACGTTTGTATTTCAAATAAAGATGTAATTAAACCGCACCATTTAACAACATTATTATTTTAATTAAGTTTGGTTATTTAATGATTTAATTCAATTTAGTTTAATCTAATTAGGTTGAGTTAAGTTTCATTTATAATTGGATCAAACTTGACCCAACTCAAATTAGTAAACTCTTATATGAGTTGAGCAACAGAGTTTTAGTATTTTTTTTTATTAGCAATAAATAATTGAATACAACAGATCATTTTAAGGTTACTCCCTAATACAAAATATCCATATAGTGTCTTAGTTGTCTTATCCATATAGTGTCTTAGTTGTCCTTTCCAATTGGTTATCAGTATTCACATTGACAAAATGTATTCTAACTTCCAATCATGTATCTTGTCAAACAAGAACAAGTTAATATTATATCAAACTTAGTTCAAAAGATGAGGTTCATAAGTATGGAGACTTGGTTTTGAATTACTATTATGCTTTCTATTTAGGCATACTGAGATGTTATACCATTGTACATACTTTTTGAATATTCTCATCTCCACCTTGCTTTATGTCTTTGAGTTGGCTTATTATTCAGATAATGTTTTTGTCCTTGACTGACAATTATTACTAAAGATCCGTTTCACAATTGAGTTTGAACACATGATTTGGTTTCAACTGTTGCGAGTTTACTATCACTTGATTAAATCATTTGTCAGATCCCTTTAGGTCCCTTCTCCTATCATGGATATATTACATTATAACTTCTCTGGTGAGGGGAATTGACTGCTATTAACCTTGACCCATTGTTCAAAGACCCCTTTATTTTCACAGTGTCAGTTGACTTGGTTAATAGTCTAGTGTTCCTTTCATGTAGATATATGCATGATAATAACTTGGAAATTCAAAACAATTTTTGTTTATGCTATTCTTGTTAACCCTAAAACCTTTACTTGGCCTTGTTCCCAATCCTATAATAGAGTCCTTAAAATTTCAAATATTTTTAAGCAAAACACAGAATTTAGACACCAGTCAAAATAACAAAAATTCATTTTTGGATATTTATTTGTCACCCATTCCCAACTCTTTATTTGTGCTATAGTGAAAATCTCTATGGCATCTATAACTGCATTCTTAAATAGAATTTCGTTTCTTTGGTTTCAGATGGCCCATATAATTGCTATCCAAACACATATTCTTACAATGTCTGTTTGATAGTTAGAGCCAATATATAAAACCACTGAAAAGTGATTACCGGCCTTGTAGTGATGCACACCATAGACCCCATACCATTTGGTGCATCGGTTCTAAACTTTCCATGTTACTATACACGCAAAAAAAATAAGTGACTACCAGACTCCATATCCAAACCACACATAACACATAACCTATTTAGCACAACAATCACTAGTAGAAAAATGACATTTAAAGGTAGGATATCATCGCGGTTAAAAATGAACCACATTTAAAAACAACGCGGTGGAATTTTTGAAATTAAGTAAGACTATACCAGCACAGTTCAGGCGAAAACCACGATAATAGGCTACAATTAATTTATTTTTGAAAACTGCAAGGAGATACAAACGCGGTTGTTCCAAGAACTGCGTTTGTATCTGCAAAACAATTTTTAAATTATTTTGCAGGAGGATACAAACGTGGTTGCCACTAACAACCGCGTTTGTATGTCTTCTTTTAGGGCTGAAACTAAATTCCCTCCCTCTGTTTTCGTCTTCATCTTACTTTCGCCTTCGCTGCTGCTGCTTCTGCTCTTCACCTTCGCCTTCGTTTTCGTCTTCCTCTTCCTCTTCCTCTTCCTCAAGTGCATTGTCTTCCTCCCCCTCTCATTGTCCTCGCATTGCCTTTCCCTCTCCCTTGCCTTTCGACCAACCTCTCTCTCGTCTCTCTCTCTCTCTCTCTCTCCGTTGTTTCGCTTTTGCGGCCACTACCACCACGTGGAGGTTCTGTCGCAGCCACCACCACCACGTGGAGGTTCTTTCGCAGCTTCCACTACCACCACTCAGACCCCACCACCACGTCTCTCTTTCTCTTTGACATTTTCTTCTTCTACCGCCGCGACGCACACCACCATTGAAAGCTATCCCTTTCTCAGGCTTTATCCAATTTTTTTTTCTGTTTAACTTGATTTTATATTTTCAGGTCTCTACCATTGTTGTGTAGACTCTTCTCCACCATAGTCGTGCACACGATGCCATTGTCTCTAATTTTCAGGTTCGTCCACTCAATATTTCTATTTAATTAATTTACTTTGCTGGTGCTTTATATTAGTTTGTACACTAGGATGATGTTAGAGAGACCTAGATTATAGCGTTGTGATTGTATTGTGTTTATCATGACGAATTGGTGTTGAGTCCAGGGATGTTCGATCCCCGACATTTTATGTTTTGTCTAATATTCATGACGTGTTGGTATTGAGTCCGGGGATGTTCAATCCTCGGCATTTTATGCCACTCTACGTATACATGAATGATATAATGGAAATCGCCATGGGATCCCAAATGTTAGACATTACAGTTATTCAGTTATGGATGATGTAAGCATATTTTACAGTTACACATTTTTATATTTCTTAATATGTTTTTACTGATATTCAATATATTAACAATGCAGGTACATAAACAAATTAGCTGATAACTCAGGGTATTCTGATATCTATAGATTTCTTGAGTCACAAAGCATACAAATGACTGGAAATAAGAAGTTGGAATGCCAAAATTATATACAGAATTGGATTGGAGAATCCCGAAAGAGCATTTATTTTGCCCCAATTATTCAATCGTAAGTTACTAATCTTGATATTTTTTATTTCAAGTAATTTTGAGAACATCAATAATGGATTCATTATTTTAGGAGCCATTGGCAACAAATGGTTGTTTGTCCTGTGGATAAAACTGTGATTTGGTTCTGTTCATTGCATAAGAAGCCAAGTAATGACATCAAATAAGTGGTACAAGGGTACGGTTTAATTTACCTTATAAAATATTGATATTGTTTGTATAATATGCAAGTTATTACTAATCCTCTTTGATTTTAGTGCAATTAATGTTATTAATGTACTTGGCGGTAGATCTATATCCTCATCCCATACCCTACGTTGGGTGCAGCCTAAGGTATTTTTATTCTTAATTGAACCTATTAAATTCGTTGTAGACTTGTTTAATG
>Ga0209489_107957_pt1 | contig 15120 bp, 13 predicted proteins | sample SiratrowhiteBW_FD_187527 | JGI IMG/M metagenome (GOLD analysis project Ga0209489, IMG submission 187527) | Root nodule microbial communities of legume samples collected from California, USA - Siratro white BW (SPAdes) (version 2) | ecosystem: Host-associated > Plants > Roots > Nodule | place... | reverse complement strand
AAAAAAAAAATATTTATATATATATATATATATATATATATATATATATATATATATATGAGTATGAGAATTGATTGAGTACTTCTTATAAAATTGATCTGTACTTATAGATCATTCTTGGGTAAGGTATTCAAAAATATTTAAAATAAATAAGAGATACGATTGATTATTAAATATTAAATATTTTTCATTAAATCAATTATTACTATATATATATTCAAACTGTACACTTGTATTTGATTTGATTAAATTTTATATTAAATTTTGTTAAAATTGTATTACTAGAAAAAATTTATTTAGAGAGCAATCTTTAGCTATCAAATGAAATAGTTGCTAATTGTGACAAAAATAGTCACCAAATTAAATTTTGATTGCTAAATAACTACAAAATATGAATTTAGTGACCAATTATATCAATATAATTAGCTACCAAAGTTTTAGTAGCCTATACCATTGGATTCTAAATTGGTATCTAATTAAGTTAGAGACTAATTTAGAATCTAATGGTGTAAGTCACTAAAACCTTGGTAGCTAATGTTAGATACTAATTATCTTTACTTAATTCATCACTATATTCAATCATTACTTCTATTTTGTAATTATTTAGCAACTAAAATCTAATTTGGTGACTATTTTGATCACAATTAGTAATCATATTTTATTTGGTAACTAAAAATTGATCTCTAGATAGCTTTTTTCTTATAGTATATTTTATATTAATATGAAACCGTTCATTACGAGAATAATTATTTAATTTGTTTAAGTTAGTAAATAAGAACTTAAGAATCATATTTGTTATATGAGTTATAAAAGTTAAATTTAACTTGAACTTGTTTAAGTTAATAAATAAGAAATTAAGAAATCATATTTGTTTTATGAATTATAAAAGTTAAATTTAACTTGAATAATTTATTGATTTAAATATATTTTTAATATTTCAATTTGATATAATCTTTTAATTCTTAACTTCTTTTTTATAGAAATTAGTTCTGTTTTTAAAATACAATTGTTTTTCGAACAAACTCTCTTTAAGAAGCCATTATTTGTCCTAACTAAAATATATTGTCCTACGTCTCTTACTTCTCAAATAACAATTCTACTTCTGATTTCTTATTTTTCCAATTTTATTCTCCCTCCTCAAACCGCTCACCCTTTCTTGTTCCCCAAACCCACTCACTCGTTCTACTCTGCCGAACCAACTCACTCATCTTTGTCACTCCCTCCGATTTGTGTTCATTCTACTCCCAATATATACCATTCTTGAAACTCAATCACATGATTCCACTCCTAATTGTAGTCATGCAAACCCTAAAGTTTCAGCTTCTTTATTGCTTCGAGTGCATTGGTAAGTTGTTATTCTTTTATTTGATTTAGGGGTTTCCTTTTTGTTAGACCAAAAAACCTCTAATTGATAAAAGAAACGTGTTTTCCAATTTGATTGGTTATAGTTTCAGTAGCTAAGGAGGTTCTCTTCCTTGGAGAATTGGAAGAAGCGTTTTTTTTTTATTATTATTATTATTATTACGATGATGGTCTCCTTTATCTTCAACGTAATACTGTATTTTTGTTGTTGTTTCATAATTTTTTTATTATTAATTGAAAATTCATGGTACTAGTCATTCTATATTCCAATGTTTTAAAACATCAAAATCATTTGTCTTTAACATAATATTGCATTTGTATTTAAACCAATGAGATTTTGAATCTTTGTTTTTCTGAGATGTTTAATAGAATTCTAAGGATGTGTATCATTCGTGACTCTTATTCATATTATCATAATGCATATTGTATAAAGTTAGTTATTTATGTAAAAAAGTAATAAGTTAGAGTCATACACCTATTTTAACACTGATGTATTGTGTTTAATTCATACGTAGAACTCAAATGATAAGAGAATTGCATAGTCTATGTTTCTAAGATGGCTCTCAAGATAATCAATTTTGATTTTGTCACGATATATAGCTTAATAAGAGAAACAAAGTCATTGATTTCTTGTTTGTAAAACATGTTTCGTTATCAATACCTAATTGTTTACGCTTACATTTGTTATTATTGATTGCATTTATAATTATTACATTCACACGAGAATATTCAAGTAATTATTTGTTTTACTTGATTAACTATTTTCAAGTTGTCAAGTTTGCCTTCTATATATATTTATATATATTTAACAGGATTTGATAATTGGTTTTGAATTTTGGTTCATCATCATCTACCAATTACGTTTGTCTATTTGAAATGTTGGATACGAGAAATAATAGACTTGTATGACATTATGTACAAGATAAATGGATTAAATTATTGGTATCTTAAACTCATTTGAATGCCTACAAAATTACTTTTAGGATTCACTCTTGTACTTCTGGATCAAATCATTCACAAAAAAAAAAACATTATTTTCTTCGTATGATTTGAAATATTCTACTCTGTCTCATATATTAATTTTATTAATAATTTCACAAAATTTATCTTCACCTCCTTCAGTGATACATATGTGTTCCTTGAACTAGGAAAATGAGTTTGTACTGCATAAATACTTGTTTCAACCATTATTTGTTATGACATAAGGAATGAACTCGCCAAAATAAATTACTACAATGGTCAATTTAATAGCCATATGTAATATTGTGCACACAATTGCAATAAATGTGATTAGAACTTACTTAAGATATGTTTTAACTTAAGTCCAATTAATTAACATATGAACATGAGCTGAGTTCAACTCAGAATCAGTTAAACAATGAGTCAACTCCCTCCTCTATAAAGACCAACTTGTCTAAAAATTTATAACCTTAGCTCATCTCTTTGAGTTTGAAATTTTGTTGCATTCCTAGTATATAGTGTGGTGACAACATGAAACCTTTGAAATAATGAGAACAAAAATACATTGTCTCATGATGTAAGTAAGCTATGTAAGTAAGCCGCACAAATTAATTTTTCAACTTTGACTTTATCTTTTACTAATCCTTTGGAACTACTTATGAATCTATACAAAAGAAAGTCCATGCATTGTTATAATAATAATTATTATCATTATTATTGTTAATATATTATTATTATTATCTTTATTATTGTTGTTATTATAATTAGTATTGTCATCATTATTATTATCTAAATTATTATTATTATTATTATTATTATTATCATAATAATAATGCTAATACCTCATATGTGGTGATTGACTCTAATAATATTTTATTTCAACTGATTTGATATCAAAACACAATGTAAAGGTTAAATGATCTTAAATATGAATTTCTTACGAAGGTCTTTATATGATCTTTCTAGGCTGAGCTTAAAATTTGAAGTCATTTTTTCACGATTTGTTATAGGTCAAATTTTGTGACCTTTAACCAAATGAGGTCATAACATTATCATTACTTATCCGAAAAGGATATAAATCTCCATGAGATGTTTTTAGGTAATGATGAGTAATTTAACCCAATTGTAATTGATTGATTGAATCAAGTAATTTGAGCTTAGCTGTTATTAAACTTTAATCAAAGATTTCACTTCAGCTACTATCATTAAATTGTAAAGTATCACATTCTTCAATGTTTTGACATTTTTGGATAATCTTACATGCTTAGGCTAACTCGAAAGTAAAGTTATTCTGTGTGGTACTATTACTAGAAAGAGCCTTAATCGAGTATGAGGCTACTTTGAGATTTTGAGTGTAACATTCCTGGGCTACTTTTGGATTAGTCTTCACTGTAATGATTGTGTCATTCTCATTGTAACGATTGTGTCATTCTCAACAGGGAACTTCATAATCATTTGTGGTGTTGAAACAATGGCCTCAAGCTTATTAAGCCTTCAAATAAAAACATTGTAAGATGTTTTCAGCATCCATCAAAATATTCCGAATTGTCAATGTTTGATAACACGAGTTGGAAATAAATGTTGTCAACAAACTAATCTAACTCCTTACGTAGATTCGTTTGTTGATGAACCCGATAAAGGATCTAAGTAAGACTTGATAATTTCAACAAAAGATACATATATGTGAATAATTATCTATTAATAAATTCAAAAATTCTTATAATTTATATTATGTCTATTTTATTTGTATTTTATTTTCCTATGTATTTTACTCCTTACAATTTTTTTAGAATAAATTATATCAACTTGAAAACTTCAGATTGAATATAATATTTTAAAATATTTTTACAAATAGTATTAAACAAAAATTTTATACTATGATAGTGGAAAATTTATACAATTTTATGAATAAATACATATCCGTGAATAATTATTATTATTTGGTGATAAATTAAAAATTCGTGTAATTTATATTATATCTATTTTATTTATATTTTATTTTCCTATATATTTTACTCCTTACAATATTAATAAAAAATTTATACTATCATAGCTGAAAATTTATTCTATTTTACCGAGATATATATATATATATATAATATGCGTTCATAAATTTAAAAATTCTTCTAATTTATATTATATTTATTTTGTTTGTATTTTATTTTCCTTTGTAATTTACTCCTTATAATTTTTTAAAATAAATTAAATCGCCTTGAAAACTTCTAATTGAATAAAATATTTTAAGTTATTTTTACAGACAGTATTAAACAAAAGATTTATACTATGATAATAGAAAATTTATACTAACTTTACCAATATATATATATATCTTGATAAATTAAAAAATTCTTGTAATTTATATTATATCTATTTTATTTATATTTCATTTTTCTATGTTATTTTTTTTAAAATTATGTTAAACATTATTATAAACTTTGACATTTCAGCTAGACTGACACTTCAAAGTTCAACAATTATGTGTCATGACAAGAAACATATTTTTAAAAGGACAAGATACAAAACCATAGGAAGACTAGGTCATACCCATGGTAAGAAAAGATGACAAACATTTCTCAACCAAGCTAAACAAAACGAAACAAGGAAAGTTGATACCTATTACGAAAAAAAAGTCTAATTTAATAACATTAGGTAAAAACATCTTTGAACTCTAACTTATTCTCGAAACCCCGCAAAGCTAGCTTGACAACATAATGGTTTTTTCATGGAATATATGAGAAAATTTGAACTCAATTTCTTTATATATCCTCACACACTTTCTCCATCTCCATCTTAAAAATCAAGGAATAAGATTAAACAAACTAAACACTTAACAAAACAGGGAAGAGTCACACCAAAGCCAAATACATCTAAAGTCTTTGCTCCATACAAACTCAATAGCCAAAATGGACCTTAGCAAATAAAGACTTTTGAACCCCAAGGCACTATAAGAAATACGTTAATTATTAACAAAAAATTACCGAAATAACTTTATCCATCAGTAAAATGTCATTACCTACAAAAAAAAATTATTATTAACTTACAAACAGATTTAATCCGTCAAAAATTACTGATAGATTTACTACTAGAAAAGTTTACCACCAGATTATGTGTCAATAAATCCGTCAGTAAATTAACTGCCAAATTACTAAAAGATTAAATCTGTTAATAAATTGACAGATAACTTAACGACAGATCTAATCGTTAGTAAATAACCCGTCAAGTTAGCGATGGACTTATTTCGTCGATAATAACATAATAATAATAATAATAATATTAACAACAATAACAATATTATAATAATATTAATATATAATAATAATAATAATAATAACAGTAATATAATAATAACAGTAATAATAATATTAATAATAGTTATGATGATTGTAATTGTAATAATAAGTATAATACTAATTGTAACATCATAGAAAACTTCTATGAATGATTTTGGGTTTTGTTGAGCTGTTGATAGGTTTTTGGTTCAAGTCCTCTTTGGTACTTTGGCCAAAACTTCAATCAAATAACCAATGGTAAGTAATAAAAATAATAAAGATATAAATAAAAATTGTAAAAATGATAATAATATAATGATAGTAATAATTTTTTATAATAAAACACTATTCGCTAATTTAGCAACACATAATTCTGGTTTTCTTTTTCTTTTTTCTTTGTAGTGAGGAAAGAGGAGAAGCTACTTATATATTCACTCATGTTACCAAGAAAAATACCTACACATGCTAAACCAGACACCCTCTAGCAGCACCTTCAGTATTGACCTTTACCCAATTGACATGAGGGAATTCCCAAATCACTTGAATAGGAGATATTTCTTGTCGACAACGCGTTGTGATGTTAAAAAAATTCAGATAACAGAAATCAATAATGTCATTGCCCATGTGTTTCCTGGAAGAATTACCCCTCATTCTGATGAAACCTTTAACAATTTGGATAATCGAATAAATAGAAATGTTTTCTTGAAACCTAGCATGATTTCTCATCCTTCATATCATCCAAATAGAGTAAGTAATACACTACAAGAAAAAAGTTATTTAAAGACCAATATTTAGCTACCAAATGAAATTATTGCTAATTGTGACCAAAATAGTCACCAAATTAAATTTTGATTGCTAAATAACTACAAAATAGAAGTAATGATTGAATTTAGTGACCAATTAAGTCAAATAATTGGTATCTAACATTAGATACCAAAGTTTTAGTGACTTATGTCATTAGATTCTAAATTAGTATCTAATTAAGTTAGAGACTAATTTAGAATCTAATGGTATAGGTCATTAAAACCTTGGTAGCTAATGTTAGATACTAATTATTTGACTTAATTGCTCACTAAATTCAATTATTACTTCTATTTTGTAGTTATTTAGCAACCAAAATCTAATTTGATCACTATTTTGGTCATAATTAGTAACCATTTCATTTGGTAGCTAAAAATTGGTCTCTAAACAATCTTTTTCTTATAGTGATAGTAGTCAACCTGATGAGATTAACCAAGGGACCCCCTTGAGTATTTAAAAGACAAGGAGAAAGATCTCAGACACCACTTTCATTCCAACCTTAAGAAAGTTCTTTTTAGCATAAGAAACACTAAAATGACATCATTCCTAACAGAGCACTAGAGATCACTCCAAAAATTAATATTATCACCTTTCCCAATAGTTAGAAAATATGCTTTAAAATAATATCATACCAATCATTAATACCAAGCCAAATAAAAAAAGAAAAGAAAGACCCAATTATTTGATATTTAGATTTAAGAAATCGAACATTCATTAAAAATCTCCGAAGACAATAATTATAAGCGAAATTCCAAAAAAACTTTAGAAGATAAACTTTATTTTTAGTTCTTACAATTTTTTTAAAAATAAATTATATCAACTTGAAAATTTCAGATTGAATAAAATATTTTAAGTTACTTTTACAAACAGTATTAAATAAAAAAAAATTATACTATTTTAATTATATATATATATATATACACTGTTGATAAATTCAAAAATTATTGCAATTTATATTATATTTACTTTATTTGTATTTTATTTTCCTATGTAATTTACTCCTTACAACATTTTAAAAAAATCATATCAACTTGAAAAGTTCAGATTGAATAAAATATTTTAAAATACTTTTACAAAAAGTATTAAAAAATTATACTATGATAGTTGAAAACGTTTTTCTATATAATTTATTTTGAAGTGATGGCTAAAAACGAAAGGATGTTGAAAGTGAAGTTTGCGTGTAACATATTTTAATTAATAATTTGTATTTTATCGGTGACAGACAGATACCAGTTTTTAGTTGACATATTGACATTGTTTACATATTAAAATTTTATACATTAATGGGAGGTGTGGCTGTAATTCAACTTATACCGTCTATTCTTTATATGATGAAAATATCTATGGTGATTTCAGAAAATACAACAGAAGTATGACAATTATAAACATGATTTTTTATATTTTGCATTAGTATCGGTTATGAACTTTTTATATTCTATGCATTTAATTAGTTCTTTTAAAAAGTTAGTCTTACGTTAAAACCTGTTTTATATATATTATAAGTATTATTTTTAAAAAATTATAATATTAATTTTATAAGTCTTTAATTGATTTAATTATTTATTTGATTACATCATAAAAATTTAATAAATAATTTTTTCATTAAAATTATATACCAAATATTATTTTTAAAATTAAATAACCATTATGTAAATCTTGTCAAACAGAACTTACTATATTTTTACATTATAATAACATCGTCTAAAATATATAGCGGATGACCTAAATGTATCAACCACTTTTTCTTACAACAATTATACTTTTGACTTAAATCTATAACTATATTTTAAGGATAAGTATGACCTAAATCTATAACTATATTTTAAATCTAATGTCTAAATGAATTAAATGTTTAAAAACATCGCCTACAATTATAGGGAGCTTAAATGTACATTAACACTTATAAAATATTATCTAATATTAAATTGTTCTTTCCATAATTAAAAAAATTATTGCGTAAAAGAGTGATAACATTTATAAAAGTATGGTCTAAATTCATGACAAGATTTAAAATTTCTAACCTAGCAATACTTAAAATATGTTTTTTATGCATTATGGGCAAAACTCTAGCCTAATTGTTGTCACACATTGTGGCTTATTGTAATCTTTTAAGATAAACTATGATCTTAAAAAAGATGTTGCCTTATAAGTTAAATTCACGACGGAAATGTTGTAAAAGTATAGGTTACATTTTTTTTTTAACTCAGATGATGTTTTAAAGTTCTTGTCTAATTACAATTTTGTCGTAGAGTAAAAAAAAATTAAAATATATACGAATAGAAAGTAACCATAAAGCTAAGGATTAAACTATCAATATGTCAACTACCTAGTTAACAAAACATTAGTCATATATAGAATATAAAAGAACCAGGTAGGGGTCGGACAAGTGAGGAGGAACAAGAGTAGAAGGAAAAGTGTAATTACATGAAAAGAAAGGCACGAGATTAAAATTATCATATGATTATTTATCGTTATTATTTAATCGTTATTAAAAGTATCATATGATTATCCAAATAATTATAGTTATATGATACTTTTAACGAGGTTAAAAAATATTTATTGTTAAAAGGTTTAATTTATTTACAATATTGTTATTATATTTTTTCAATACCAACCTTCTATAACCGTCATCGAAAGATATTGTTCAAGTTAATATAATTTAGTGTTTTTCTTCAAACATCCATGTGAAAAGTTTTTCCTCTTATCCATTTTCATCCCCTTTTCTTCACACATCCACTAACTAAACCATCATCGTCCTCTATTTCTTTACCTATCCATTTTTATCTTTCACTAATGCAGAAATCATTAAATTTACATAATTAATATGACATAATTTATGATGTAAAATTAGAAGCAATGATAATTTTGTACCTACATGTAGATAATACATCACTTATATTAGGAATTGATTTAGTGTGTACTTTTTACCTGTTAAAAAAAATTAGTGTAGAATGTCTTTTTGTAAATAATATCAGCTGTTTTTGTAATCGATATAGAAATTAGATACTAGATTTGATGTAGTTTTTATTTTCTACATCAATTACAAGGATAATCAATGTAGAATATTTTTTATTAGTCTACTTGTGTCTTTCCACTTAGTTCTTCATTACAACCTTACATTAAGAACTCTTCTCACTTTTCTCCTCAACTTATGAATCATTTGCTTGTTGTTAACGGTCAATCGTCAACTTCTTCCACCCAAGTGTTGTTGGATGCTACCTCTTTCATTAGCCTCAAACACCATTGATGTAAGCATTGTTTGCTGAAATCAAAATAATTTTAAATCACCACTAAAATGTAAGTTATGTTAACCAAATCTATATTCTATTAATGGAAGACAATTTTTCTATCATGACATTTCTTATTCGAATTGCATTAACAAATACATCTAGCTTGGTTGTAAGCTTGTCAAAATTGTGCATCCATGACATCAACCATCGAGACTTTTCTTTTTGAACCTTGCGATGATCACATACCACTAGATGATGCAAATGGCGTAGATTGAGTCAGACTTGAGCTATATGAATTCGCCCGTGGTGGTGATGGAGGAGCTTGTTGAGGTGAAACATCAAATGCAGGTTCCTCCAGGATGTATTTCATGTTATCATCATTAAGGTCCACAGTGAAACTTTGTTTATGGATGTGGCATCGAACTTGTCAGGTTGTCCTTACTCCATAGTCTGTGGCATGATCAACTTCCCAAAGTTTCTCCATTAAGTCGTAGTGCCTAATGGGATTAATCCTCCATTTAGTGGTGTGGGGTTTTGTTTGAAAATAAACATGTTCAAGTACATTACGATCTCCTTAGATCTCCTTAATTGTAAATGATGGAAGTATTTATTGAAGTTGCATACATTACCTTGATCAAGTAATCCCAAACTTCATTTTCAGTCTCAAAATGTTTTATTGATTTGTTCCAAGCAAATCCACTAAGTCCACTAAACAAATCATGGACCTCGCATCTATCTTTGAGACTCTTTTGGCTATTTTTTACATTATTTTTTTATATCCTCACCAATCCAGACTGGTGGAGAGTGTCAACAATGTTACTGTAGGCTTGGGTCATCTATTAACCCTGTTCCCCAATTGTGTCTCATCCATCATAGTTGATAGAAGTTGTTGGTCCATCTCTATAATCCATTTCGTGAACTCATAGGTACCTACGGATGACAAGACATATATAATCGGTTAAGCAAGTATTTAGTTATGAAGTCAATATAAAAACAACAAAAGCTTTCATTTAGAATACAAGTTATTATATAATCTTAATTGTTTTCATAATCTCTCCACATTTCATTAGTTATAGTGTCTCTAATGTGTGAGTCTAGCCTATAAGCATCCTTATGAACTTGGGAGAGTGAGGTATATACATCTTGTTTCATGAACTCTTGATTAACTTCATCAACTAACGAGTCTTATTTCATCAACTAACGATTAACTTCATCAACTAACGAGTGATCATTGTCAACCCCACAAAGAAAACTGTGAAGAATACAACACGTTAAAACTATTTGTCATTGTCTTAAACGAGTAATAGGGTTTGGTTCCACTAGTTATAATCGAAAATAATTTTTTCAATACACCAAATGTTCGTTCAATTACATTTCTAAGTGATGAATGACAATGATTAAATTACTCTCAGAGATTTTATGGACCCCTTTGGGAGTACTCTTTCAAATTATACTAACATCGCGATACAATATTATTGTTTGTGGCTTTAACACAAGTTTGACATTCCCAAGATAGTATTTTCCTATAATCATGAATTTATATTGATTAGCAGTAAGTATTAACTTACCACTTAACATAAAGTACACAAAACAATTTCAACAAACCTTTAGGTGTGACCAATAAACCCTTTTGTATAAGTGCATTCTTCAATATTCTTGAATCATTTAAGAATTATCCCTCCAACATCAAAATTGCATTCAACATATTAAGAAAGTGATGAGAAACCATTTCCCCAAACTGATAAAAAAAGAATGAAACATTTCGATTCTTGATATTATGTCCAATAATGTGAGAAATTTAGCAACTTGTTCCTCCATTTTTGACCGAAATGCATCCTTTATGCAGTTTCCCTTAATTGTTGACATAAATTAGTGAATTCTTTCGGTCGCATGTAAATAATGTCCCAACATTGTTTAGTGTGCACCAAGTATAACATCAACTCCTATCGACGACATTCTTTTTTAGGTGTGAACTCCCTAAAGTTGTTTGTCATAGCGCTTGATATACGCAACATGTACACAATTGTATTTGTTGTTGTAGGTGTGAAATTAAATTCAAGTCTACACCAACAACATCATTATCCATGTGATCTGTCTCATCCATCTCTCTATTATCAAAATACACATATCAAGGTTATGTTCCATCTCAAAAATGTCCTCCACATATACAACGACAAACTTTAATATGTTATAGTTAATTAAGTTTTATGAAAAATTTAAATTAATTTAGATGTACACATAAAATTAATTATTTCCAATTTTATTATGATGAGTTGAATATATGTCCACTCATTGGTCGCATAGAATCCAAATCTTCCATGATACACTCAAAAAGTAAGTGTTGTACAGATTCCTCACAACTTTCACCCATGACATATTGATAACTTTTCACATTTACCACTTTTTTAGCTAAATTATTCCTTATTGGTACTTTGTTTATCATAAATTTCCATACAAAATGTGAGGATATTTATTAATTAAAAATATGAAATAAAAATAAAGAGAATATATGAAACTTGAACTCATATTTATTAATTGTATATTTTGAACTTTACAAATCCTCATATTAACATAACATTGTTTTTCACTCTAATGAAATCCAAACTCCTTATACATTTAATTAATTACAAATAATTGCAAAAAATGGATTCTTACTTAGTGATGATAAAAAAATATTTTTTTATTAGCAATAAAAATTGAATAAATGGAAACACTTAAAGGGGTACTTCAACCCTTATATAAAAAAGTGAGAAAATCCATAACAAAGATGCCATTACAAAAATCAACCATACTTAATCTATGAATAGCTTTGTACTCTACAAACAGTCTTGGAAATTCAGGTACCGACACCCAATAGTGTAAGCCCACCACCTGAAAACCATAGATTTGTCTTCACTTTCACAAAATAATAGTGCATCTAGCATTTTCCATTTTCTCCAAAAGTTTAAAAAGCTAAATCCTTGCAAAGACAACAGTTCTCCCACAAATCCTTTTTATACATCTACAAAGTTGATTTGAAAACAATCTAGGCTTTAAGCCTGATACATATTAGACTAGACCGTGAGATCCGTCCCTGCAACAACTTGATACCATGCATATACTTATTTAACAGACAATAAACACAACCTAGGATTCAGACACCAGTCTGAATAGGAGAAACCTATCCTCCATACTTCCTTTCGATCCAATTCCAAATTTTAATCTGTGTAGTGGCAAATATTTCCTCTGCATAAAAAATTTTATTTCTAAAGATGACATTATTCCTAACGTTCCACATGTTCCAAACCAAACATATCCAAACTATTCTCCATACAGAGTTACAATTAGCAATAAAGAAAGGAATTTCAAAACCAAGAAAATGATCCTTTGGCTGAGAATGAAGGACATATTGAACACCAATCCAAAAATTACATAAATACCATACTTTGCTTACCTTTTGGCATGTTAATAATAAATGGCTAATGGTCTCCTCATGATTATGGCAAAAGACACACCTACTATTAATATATGCAATGCCTAACTTTAACCAATTATCAGTTGTTGGTAACTTATCCAACAGAACCCGCCAAGCATACAACTGCGGTGAAGGTAATGCCTTTGTTGCCTAGAGTTTTTGAAAGTGTGTCACATCATCGCTATCCATTTCATTCCTAATGTTGTTGTAGGCCGATTTAACAGTGCAAGTTCCAATGCCTTCTGTTAACCAAAATCACTTATCCTTTGTATCTTTGTTTAACATGTAAGATTCTAAATCTTGAATGAATTCCTTCAACATTGGTTTTGCCCATTCAAACCAATTCCTCCTCCAATCAAATTTCCATTTCCAAGAGTTTTCAATCCACTCCCCTACCATACTCACTTTAGCTTCCTTTTGACAAGAATTAGCAAACATTCTAGGGTATTTATCTTTTAAAATACCTTGGCCAACCATCTATTATCCCAAAACAAAATCCTTTCTCCCAAACCAAGTGCCTACTTTTAATTTTTGTCAAATCACCTTCCTTCCAAACCTACCCCACACATTTTTCTAAGATCTTTCCACCAACTTGATTTATATGATTTATTAATGTACCCATCCAAGACTCTCAAAGATCCATATTTGGATTCCAATATCTCTTTCCATGATCCTTTTTCTTCTGCTCCTAACCTCCACTTTCAGTTTCCTAGTAGGGCTTTATTAAGGGTTTTTAATTCTATAATTCCCAAACCACCTTCTAACTTAGATTTACAGATGATATCCAATTTAACCCAAGCAATCTTACGATGATCATGTCTCCAACCCCACAAAAAATCTCTTTGTATACAAACAATCTGTTCTCTAACCTCCTTAGGCATTCATTTTAAAAATAGAAAGTAAGACAGTGACATAACTATTAAAATAACTTAATTAAGCAAATCCTACCCGCTAGAGACATGAACTTCTCTTTCCATCTTGACAATCTATTCTTAGTCTTCAAAAAAATGTAAGAAAGAGGTAGAACCAAAATCGATTATGTGTCAACAAGAAAGACAAAATGAAATCAAGAAGATCACCTTCCTCCAAACAAGTGCCTATAATAGATCACATGGTAGCAAGTGTCTATAATAGATCACATGGTTACATCCTAATGTATGGATTCGGTTACACGAAGGAAACCCAAAACACCATAAAAGTAGTACAAAATAAAAAGTGGTCCCTAATTGATTATGGACATGGATAAGCAATTATGCTCTAAAAGGAAGCACATAATCTATTATCATGCAAGGATAATCGATTATGTGCTTTTTTTTTACTGTTATCTAACCTATTATCGATTAGTCAGTGAAATTCAAGACTGTTGTTCCATTAGAAAAACCATGACTTTTTTCATCATATTACCTTCAACACACACCAAGCATTCACACCACAAGCAAAGCATTGCAAACAGGCAGTGGGAGTACCACAATAGCCACTGCAACTCCTTCTTAAAGTAGACCCTACATATATAATTTGGTCATTGATTCACTTTAAATACTACAACATAACAATCAAATTCAATGCGAAGGAAAAAAATAAAATACAGAGGATAATTATAGGACGGGTATAACTGATTATCTAAATGAAATTTGAAGCATAATCAATTATATGAAGACCAATAATAGTTACATGACAAGTTTTTGTTTTTTCATGTTTTTCTTCGGTTTACTTTGTAAATATGTACAGAAATGAGGTTTGTCACACAACAACCCTATGTCAAATGCACCACCACTCCTTCAAATGGACCATAGAATAACTTAGTAGATATCAACCTGTTAACTAATTTCCAGCAAGTATACTAGGTCCACAAGTAATATAATGAGTAAGAGAGTGTCGTATCCTCAAGGAACGGCAATTGTAGATTGACACAATATTAATTGAATTATGAATAAAGATTTAACAACAATTTGTTTTGTAACTGAATATAAAAAGTAACTTAAAACGCAATTAATAAAGAAGAAAAATCAATAATAATAACAACCTTGGGATTGAATAATAATAT
>Ga0209489_107955_pt1 | contig 15124 bp, 6 predicted proteins | sample SiratrowhiteBW_FD_187527 | JGI IMG/M metagenome (GOLD analysis project Ga0209489, IMG submission 187527) | Root nodule microbial communities of legume samples collected from California, USA - Siratro white BW (SPAdes) (version 2) | ecosystem: Host-associated > Plants > Roots > Nodule | place: USA... | reverse complement strand
AAAAAATATATATATATATTATATATATATATATATATATATATATATATATATATAAATATACATATTTATATATGTATACATATTTATATATAATGCTCGGAATTTACTATTTATATATATAATATACAAAATTAAATTTTCATGTCTTAATATGGTCTGATTTTATACAATCCTTTGTCTTCCGCTATATTTTAAATTAAGTATATAACAATTATTGATTAAGGAAAAATATAATCCTTTCTTTCATTTTATTAATTAATTTGGGACATCACATTTATATATATATATATATATATATATATATATATTTATTTATTTATTTATTTATTTATATATATATTAGATGTAGAATTAATTGGTTTGATTTGAACCAAACTAAATTTCTTATGTAATCTTTCTATTTATATCTCTCTTTTACTTTAATATAGATTATTTCTTTAATCTTACAAGAATCCTAACTCCTAAATCAACAACTTCAAAAAAAATTTCTAACTCGCTTATTGAAAAAGAAGTTTGAAAAATACCAATGCATCCTCGCCCTCTTGGTATTGATATTTTTGCTTAAAATTGATCTTACAACTTGTTTTAATAGGTTTTTTTTTTTAGAATAAAATTTATCATGGAATGACTAGTTGAAACCAAACTTTTACTAAGACTACTTCTATTAACACATCTCATTTGTTTTCTAGATAAACGTATCCTTTTTTGAAATTTCAAATGAAAATCATTTTGGTGTTAGTTGATAAGGAAGTATATTATGATGTTGTTAATGTTCCTTTTATTCAATTTTAAACAGTTGAAGATATGTAGGAACTAAAGAAGTTCTCCACTTATAGCATAAGACGATAAAAGAGTTTAATAAGATGCTAGAGAAAAGAACATCATATCCTTAACAATCACTCTTGATGAGTTTTATAGTTGTTGATTAGTTAGAGTACCAAAGAAATATGAGATGTTTTGACTCACGAGGGCATAAAATATGTTAAGAGTGACAAAGAATACTATCATAAAAGAATATGAGATGTTTAAGATGTTTCAAAGAGAAAGTTGTTGGATCAAGGCGCTTACTACTAGGCCAAAAGTCAATTGATAGTCAGGGTTTAACTCTTTCTACTTAAAAGAGTAGTAGCCTAAGCATCCACGATTCGATTATAACTTTTCCCAAATGGCCTACGGTGTAGGAAAATTGATGCACCCACTCTGTTTAATTATCATAACCCTATAAAAATTCAGATCGTTTGAATAATTAATTGATTCAATTAATTAATTAAACAAGTTGTATGAATCAAGTCAAATTATCATTCAATATAATTTGTGCATATTTATCAAATCAAAATTCAATCAATTCGTAATTTGATTTCTAAAATAAAAAACATAAATTACAATCATAATGAAAATATGAAATTAGAAAGAAGAAGAACAAACTCAAAGGGTTAAATGATTGGTGCAAAACTCAATTTAGATTGTTTGATCTTTGTTCTATAAATTGATCCTCAAGAATTAGTTCTCCATGGATGAGGAACAAAAAACATAAATGAGAGAAGAATATGAACCAATTTTGAAAATTAAGAGAAAAAAAAAAAAAAAAAATAAAGAGACATTTTTTGAAACTAAAAAAAAATAAGCAAATGATTTCTATTTGTCTGTTCAAAGTAGATTTAGGCTATTATAGAAAAAAAAAAAACACAAAAAGGGAGGATTGAATTGTGTTTTAATATCTTTTAAAGGTCTTTTGTAAACATCTTTTGACTATGATTACTAAGACAATAGCTTTATAAGTCAAGCAATTTGTTAAAGTCATTTATCCTCTATTTGGTCTAATGGAATTTGATAAACAAAACTTTATGCCTTAACAGAGTCACCTATTTATAAACGTTTTTCAGATTTAGTTTTTGTAGTGATTGTCATTCTTAAATTAACACAAACGATAATAACATGCAAAGTGAAGAAGATAAAGAGAAAGAACAAAACACACAATATTTGTATATTGGTTCTTTTGCTAAAACAAGTTATGTCAAATTCTTAATCAATAGTTTGAGTTTCACTAAACAAACTAATGTTACGAAGTACAAACAAATGTTCCTTGGGCTCATAGCTATTTCTAGTTAACCCCTTAAGTATTTTTTGGAATGAAATCACTCTTAACTAAAACTAAGTACTCTTTGAACCCAATGGCTCTTAGCTAACATCGAGTGTTCTTTGAACCCAACCGCTCTTGGATAATAACGAGTTTGAACAATAACCATTGTTATCTAATAACTGAGTATTCTTTGTCAAACAATCACTCCTGGCTAAGATGAACAAATAGTTATATGAATAGTGATTTGTAGATCACATGGTTACTCACCAAAGAGTGGTAACATCTTTTGCAATAGGTCATGTTCTCTCTTCTAGTTTTATAAGTGAACATGAATAGTGTTTTCTACGAAGATTTTTGGGACACAAAAGATATGCATTGAGTTTTAACACTATGCAACGTAATTCCTCTATATCTTCTTATTGTTGAGTGGCTTTAAATAGGAGTATCTAGTCGTTGCAATTCCATTTCTGGCCATTTGGACAACTTTAGTTCACTTGAATGTTATCATTGCACTTGATTGTGAATGATGCATTAAATGTAATCTATACAGCATTAATTGCTCTTGTCTTCTTTACGTAACATCCCAATAGCTAGATGTACTTAACTCTTTTTGGACAATGTGTCTTTGCTTGATTTTTTCTAAAAGGTAGAGTTTTATGAAGTACATAGTCTTTCCAAAATTGACAATGTTATCATTAGGGATTTTTTTTTTTTTTTTGCAGAAAAACATCTTTAGCTCTTTGTCTAAGAGATAATTGATGTGACTTATGCTTGAACAGATCTTCTTGAAAGTCAAAATTGACATACATTCCCTACAACGTACAATAAGTATATACGCACACATATGTTAGTGTTTGTGTGGTATGAGGTTAGCATAAATCCATGTGCATGTCGTGTGAGCATATCAGAAGCTCATTAGACATAAAAAGAAGATAACATAATATTGTATCATCTAACAGACAAAACACTTGTGTCTTACATGATCTGTTTGTTAAACTAAAGCTATCATCTTACAAACAAATCATATCATAATTTACACTTAGTTCTTTTGCACTTATCAAAATCATGGGTGTTGGACTTTTTCCTAACAATTATATATATTCTCTATAAAAAATCTGAAGAAAACATGGGCCTAAATGTGACTCTAATTAGGTTCATAAGCCCAATTATAAATGTCCAAGGAAAAGTAAGGAAAACAAATTCCTATGAGTTTATAAGTCTATCTCAACTTCTAAAAATCGCAGAAAATAGCATACGGATTCAAATCCAACAAATCATATATTTTTGTTTTGAAACCTTGAAATTGTAGAATCCAATGCAACTAGAATCAACAAAAAATGTATAAAAAGAAAAAGAAAATTTATAGCCAAAATAGTAAGCAAATGTCAAATTAAATGAATATACAAAATTAAAACAAATATGTACATTGAATTCAATTTATGACTATTAAAATAAAATTAGTTAAAAACTAAAAATAAAACATATGAAAAGTTCTTTTAATGTACAATAAAACTATAAATGTGTATGTAAAGTGTCATTAGTTAACAAAAACAAGTATTAGAATAAGATTATGTGATTGGTTGATTATAAAAAATTGAAATATGAACGACAAAAATTAAGTATTGCTGACGTATGTGGCAAAGATGTCACTTTGACTATCATGATTAAATTGTAAATGTAGGATCGTATGTGTAAAAAATAGGAATATTTGTGATGGAGAATAACCTATTATATTATGTTTATATTCATATCCTAAATCCATGCATAAATGTAGGAACACATTTTCTTACTTCGGTACATGAAACAAAACATTCCTATTAATTGGCCACATCACATAATCTATCATAAAAAAAAATTATGACTACTAGATTGTCCCTTCCACAAAATATTCTTATTACTTGCATTTTGGAACATCATGATTGTGACATACTTGCTAAAATAAAGACCATTCCTAGGTGGTCTAATTCGTTTAATGAATAGTCTTCAAAAAAGTTCAATGTGGTTAATATTGACGATGTTTGACAATTTGGCAAGACCAACCAAAATGTTAATATGATCTTGACGCTGAAAATCCTGTAATATAATTTGGGGATATTTAGACACTCCTACAAAATTTAAACACTTTAAACCTAATTATTTGCCGATATTTTGACAAGATTCACAAAATAATTGATGATTTTTAACAATAATTGATGATTTTTAATAAATATTTGAAGAACTCTAAGACACCCTTAAGTAAACATGATCCTTTATCAAACCCAGTCAGTTTAGACGTGATCTTGTTTCTTCTTTTTCTTAACTTGGGCGACAGTGTAATTTAAGTTTTTGTGTTTTCTGTATATTGTTGCATTAAATTACACCTTAGTTTATGTCTTGTAAGTTATAATATAGATTAATAATTGTCTTAATATGAAAAATAATGTCTACCCCCTTTGGTTTAATGTTACTATTATTATGGATTATTCTTAGTTATTACATATCAAATTCAATGCTTATTTCATTTACTTGATTTTTTTTTTATGAAATTTTATTTTGATTATATTTAAAAAATTTACTTTTATATAATGTTATTTAAAATTTTGAAAGTACTTAACTAAAGAAAGTATCCATGAATATCCTAGGGTATGAAAAAATTCTTTTGACTATATTTTAAATGAATACTTAGCTTGTAACATTACATCTTTTTAGCCGAGATATGTAACAAGTATTTAAATGTTCATTTATATTTAATTTTTTATACAAGATACTTTGATAATTGTTTAATTTATTAAAGTATGCTTTTTTATCATATCATATTAATTAAATAACTTTCACAATTTTCTTTTATTTTTCTTCTCTTTTCATTTTTTTCTTTGATAAGAACAATTTAACTTTTTACTATTTTTCTTTATTTTTTTTTTCATTTTTCACTTGCTCTCACCTTCTATTCCCTAATCTACGAAAAGTTAAATAACTCAAACCTAAAAGTTATTTCTATATTATTTATAATTTTACTTATGGTGATCTATTCACTGTAATTGTTATTCCTATATTATTTTCAAAATTGATTATGGCAATTTATTATAATAGAAAAAATTGATATTCCTTAATTGTTTGGAATATTTTTTCTTTATCACTTTTATTATTTTAAAATGCAATTATCATCTTACTTTCCTGTTATTTTTTTGTTTATTTTGATTATTTAATTTAAGAAAACAATGGATGCTCCTAACTTTCCCTATTCGTCGCTACGGACATTTTTGTGTACATCTCTAGTCACGAATGGAATATCAACGTAATAGAGAATTCAAAATCCTTTAGGGGAATTGCCCACTCACCTCTGACTTTCTTTTAGAGTCCTGATATTTCCTTGATTTTGGATGGATCAATTGAGGTCACCTTTTTCTTGCCACCCACAACCCACAATAATCCTCTAAGCAATTTTTATTCTACTGTATTGTAATATAAGAAGACTGTATAAAAGAGTTCAATGCATAATTATTTAGAAAATTTGTATAGTTTGATGCAGTTCTATTTTGTTGTAATATAAACATTTTGTAAAAATTTAACTTAATGCAATGTATAGCTTTGTTTTACTTTTGAAGGCAAGACGAATTAATCCTCTAATTCTACACTAGTAGAAAAACATGATTTTACATTGGTTTTGGGAGGGTTTATACGTCGGTTCCGCAACCGATATTGATCCGGGCGATGTAGAAAGTCATGACTTTTTATATCGATTTTTCAACCGATGTAAAAAATACACTTATAAATAAGCTTATAAGCACAAATGATGTAATAGATCACTTAAAAAGGTAAAAGACGAGACTTATTACATCGGTTGGAGCTGGAACTGATGTAATAAAGAACTTTTTACATCAATTGTAGCTTACAACCGATGTAAAAAGTTTTTTTTTTTTTTAAATTAATGGGTTAATAAATCTCTAAATATATATTTATATATATTATACATATAAATCTCTTGCCACCTCGGTTTCTGAACTTTTGGCCACTCGACTTGTCGAGCAATTATCTCGGCACATTTGATAAAGAAAATATATTATATATATTATATATATATATATATATTACATATTATATATATATATGGTGCTCGAAATTTACTATTTATATAATTAATATAAAACTAAATTTTCATGTCCTAATTATCGAACGTTTTCTCCACTGGTAAGGTTTTGTACATTCCTTTGTTTCCCACTATATTTTAAATTAAGTATATAATAATTGTTGGTTAATGAAAAATAGAATTCTTCCTTTCATTTTATTAATTAATTTGGAACGTCACATTTATTTATTTATTTTATATTAGATATAGAATCATTTGGTTTGAACCAAACTAAATCTCTTATGTAATCTTTCTATCTATATCTCTCTTTTACATTAATATAGATTATTTCTTTATTCTTACAAGAATCCTAACTCCTAAATCTACAACTTAAAAAAAAAAGTTTTCTAACTTGCTTATTGAAAAAGAAGTTTTAAAAATACCAATGCATCCTCGCCATCTTGGTATTGATATTTTTGCTTACAATTGATCTTACAACTTGTTTTGATAGTTTTTTTTTTTTTTTAAATCATGGAATGACTAGTTAAAACAAAACCTTTACTAAGATTGCATCTATTAACGTATCTCATCTGATTGCTAGATAAACCTATCCTTTTTTTGAAAATTCAAATGAAAATCATTTTGGTGTTAGTTGGTAAGGAAGTATATTATGATGTTGTTAATGTTCCTTTTATTCCTTTTTAAATAGTTGAAAATATGTAGGTTCTAAAGGAGTTCTCCACTTATAGTTGAAGACGATAAAATAGTTTAATTAGATGCTAGAGAAAAGAACATCATATCTTTAACCCTCACTCTTGATGAGTTTTACAGTTGTTGATCAATCAAAGTACCAAAGAAATGTGAGATGTTTTGACTCATGAGGGAATAAAAGATGTTAAGAGAGTGACAAAGAATACTATCCCAAAAGAATATGAGATGTTTAGGATGCTTCAAAGAGGAAGTTGTTGGATCAAGTGCTTACTAATAAGCCAAAAGTTAATTGATAGTCAGGATGTAACTCTTTCTACTTAAAAGGGTAGCAGTCTAAGTACCTATGATTCGATAATAACTTTGCCCCCATGGCCTACGCCGTAGGACAATTGATGCACCCTGTTTAATTATCATAACTCTAAAAGTTCAGATCCCAAGTTCGAATAATTAATTGATTCAACTAATTAATTTAACCAGTTATATGAATCAAGTCAAATTATCATTCAATATAATTTGTGCATATTTATAAATCAAAATTCAATCAATCCCTAAGTTAATTTCTAAAATAAGAAACGTAAATTACAATTATACTGAAAATATGAAATCAGAAAGAAGAAGAACAAACTCAAAAGGTTAAATGATTGGTGCAAAACTCAATTTAGATTGTTTGATCATTGTTCTGTAAATTGATCCTCAAGAATTAGTTCTCCATGGATGAAGAACAAAAAACATAAATGAGAGAAGAATATGAACCAATTTTGAAAATTGAGAGAAAAATAAATAAAGAGACATTTTATGAAACTAAAAAAATAAGAAAATGATTTCTATTTTTCTGTTCAAAGCACATTTAGGCTATTGTAGAAAAAAAAGAAAAAAAAGGAAGGATTGAATTGTGTTTTAATATCTTTTTAAAGTCTTTTGTAAACATCTTTTGACTCTGATTACTCAGACAATAGCTTTATAAGTCAAGCAATTTGTAAAAGTCTTTTTATCCTCTATTTGGTCTAATGGAATTTGACAAACACAACTTTATGCCTTAACAGAGTCATTTATTTAAAAACATTTTTCAGATTTAGATTTTATAGTGATTGCCATTCTTAAATTAGCACAGACGATAATAACATGCAAAGTGAAGAAGATAAGGAGAAAGAGTAAAACACACAATATTTGTATATTGGTTCTTTTGCTAAAACAAGTTATGTCCAATTCTCAATCAACAGATTGATTTCCATTAAGCAAACAAATGTTGTGAAGTACAAATAAATGTTCCTTGGGCTCGTAGCCCTTCCTAGTTAAGCCCATAAATATTTTATGGAATGCAACCACTCTTAACTAAAACTAGGTACTCTTTGAACCCAATCGCTCTTAGCTAACACCGAGTATTCTTTGAAGCCAACCGCTCCTGGATAATAACGAGTTTGAACAACAACCATTATTATCTAATAACTGAGTATTCTTTGTCAAAAAATCAATCTTGGCTAAGATAAACAAATAGTTATCTGAATAGTGATTTGTAGATCACATGGTTGCTCACCAAAGAGTGGTAACATCTTTTGGCATAGGTCATCTTTTCTCTTCTAGTTTTCTAAGTGAACATGAATAGTGTTCTTTACGAAGATTTTTAGGACACAAAAGGTATGGATAGAATTTTAGCACTATGCAACATAGTTTCTTTATATCTTCTTATTGTTGAGCGGCTTTAAATAGGAGTACCTAGTTGTTGCAATTTCATTTCTGGCCATTTGAGCATCTTTAGCTCACTTAAATGTTGTCATTTCCTGCTAAGCTTGATTGTGAAGGATGGATTAAATGTAATTAGTACAACATTAATTGCTCTTGCCATCTTAAGTAACATCTCAATAGCTAGATGTACTTAACTCTTCTTGGACAATGTGCCTTTGCTTGAATTTTTCTAAAACATAGAGTTTTATGAATTACATAGTCTTTTCAAAATTGACAACGGTCTAAACACTTTAAACCTAATTATTAGCCGATATTTTGACAAGATTCACAAAATAATTGATGATTTTAACAATAATTGATGATTTTTAACAAATATTTGAAGAACTCTAAGACACCCTTAAGTAAACATGATCGTTTATCAAACTTAGTCAGTTTAGACATAATCTTGTTTCTTCTTTAACTTCGGGGACAGTGTAATTAAGTTTTTGTGTTATATTGTTGCATTAAATTACACCTTAATTAGTTTATGTCTTGTAAGTTATAATATAGATTAATAATTGTCTTAATATGAAAAATAATGTCTATACCCCGTTTGGTTTAATGTTACTATTATTATGGATTATTCTTAGTTATTACATTTCAAATTCAATGCTTACTTTATTTACTTGATTTTTTTTATGAAATTTTATTTTGACTATATTTAAAATTTATTTTACTTGATTTATATTTAAAAAATTTACTTTTAAATAGTGTTATTTAAAATTTTGAAGGTACTTAACTAAAGAAAGTATCCATGAATATCCTGGGATATGAAAAAATTCTTTTGACTATTTTTTAAATGAATACTTAGCTTGTAACATCATTTTTTTAGCCGAGATATGTAACAAGTATTTAAATGTTCATTTATATTTAATTTTAATACAAGATACTTTGGTAATTGTTTAATTTATTAAAGTATGCTTTTTATCATATAATATTAATTAAATAACGTTCACAATTTTCTTTTATTTTTCTTTTCTTTTCATTTTTTTTTCTTTGATCAGAACAATTTAACTTTTTACTCTTTTTCTTTCTTTTTTTCTTTTTTTCTTTTTTTCATTTTTCACTCGCTCTCACCTTCTATTCCCTAATCTACGACAAGTTAAATAATTCAAACCTAAAAATTATCATATTTAAGACTTAGTGCTATTCCATCAATCTTAAAATTATCTATTATTTTAATTATGTTTCTTATTCTAGTCTTCAAATAATCTTATTATAAATATAAAATATTAGTCTATCAATGAACAGTCACACAACACTTTTTTCCTCCTTTATCTCTTATCTAACTTAGACTATGTAAATGTAGAAGATCAATTTTTATTCTTATTATAAATATAAAATATAATTTTTTAATGAACAATCAGAGAGCACTTTTTCCTCCTTTATATCTTCTCTCCAACTTCTAGAATATCTCCAGATGTAAGGTATATCTCATTATAAAAACTTTTCCAGTAAAACTTTCAAAAATTTCTTAAATATTATATCACATGTAAGATACATTCAAAGTAGAACAAGATAGAGGAGTATTTCTTAAGAATATACTCTCTTAGCAATATCCTTTCCATCCATTTAATTTAATTACTTTATTTCAGAAAATGTGTCAGAGTCCAATAGCGGAAACACATGTTGATAGATTTAGTAGTTTGTTTGTCTTTTTGTACTACATTGTATAAAAAATAAAGAAGCATTTACATCAGCAAATGCAGTTAAGGTTCATTTTACGGCACAAAAACGTGTTCTACGTGGAGTGGTTCTGTCATGTGCCAGCTATGGCATTGAGCATGCCACCGTGTCTTTATAAAACATTATTATTGGCAGTTTCCAACCCTTATCATTAGAGTTTGTATAGAGAAGTTTTTTTGGCAAACGTGGGTGATCTTGACTGGCCAAAAACAAGCATATCCAAAATTTCATATCAATTTTACCATGTTCTTGTGCATATATGTTCTAACTGAGAGTTTAGTTTGTTTCTGTTAAAGTTGGTTTTGTCGATTGATGAATTATGTCTCTGTTTGGTGCTTATTCCATCTGGGAGGTTGGCAAACAAGCAGCTGGAGTTGCTGGTATTTTCCCTCCTTCAGTTTCTGGGGTGATTTATTCTGGTTACAAAGATTTAAAACCAAAAGAAAAACCTTTACTTTTTCGATAGACTTGAGATTAAATTTAGACCCATCTCAATCTTTATCACGATATACACTTCTTGAATTGCAGGGAACATCTTTGCTTTTGGGTTGTTTTTATCCCCCATGTAAGTTTCTTAAAGTGGACATTTTTGACAATAAATTGAGCTGAGAAGAAATTGTGGTTTATCTTTTCATTGATGATAACAACTCTTGTTCTGTTTTGAACTCTAGACCTACATTTAGGAGAATTATCAGAAATGGGTCAACAGAAATGTTCTCAGGGTTGCCATATGTTTATTCTCTCTTGAACTGCTTGATCTGCTTGTGGTATGGCACACCTCTTATATCACCTGATCATCTGCTGGTGACAACTGTTAATACAATTGGGGCAGCCTTTCAGCTTGTGTACATAATCCTCTTCTTGATATATGCTGAGAAAGCAAGAAAGGTAAATCTTTTGATAAAGTATTGGAATCTTGTGAATGATAAATACAAAAGAAAAATGGTTTATTTTTAAGCTTTTGTGTGCTATAAATTGTCATTTGATAGGTGAGAATGCTTGGATTACTCTTAGCAGTTTTGGGCATATTTGTGATCATCCTAGTTGGGAGCTTGCAAATCGGTGACAGTGCAATGCGGCGGATGTTTGTGGGATTCTTGAGTTGTGCTTCGCTCATTTCAATGTTTGCCTCTCCATTGTTTATAATTGTATGCTGGTCATTTCCTAGACACCAATCCATTTTTCAGTTTCTGCATCTGTTAGCTTTGTGAATTTGTTTTACATATTTTGTCTGTGTAACTTCTCAGAAATTGGTCATTCGGACAAAAAGTGTGGAGTATATGCCTTTTTGTCTTTCACTTTCCACCTTCCTGATGAGCATCTCCTTCTTTCTTTACGGATTGCTCAGCGATGATGCCTTCATTTATGTGAGTTTCTTCTTCAGATACTCATTTTGGTTTCAAATCTCCTTTTTTTTGGTTGGATTCTATGTGAAATAACCTGTTTGTGTTTAATTTTGTAGGTACCAAATGGGATAGGAACTGTTTTAGGAACGGTGCAATTGATATTATATTTCTATTACAAGAGTTCATCCACTGAAAACTGCAGACAACCCTTGATAGTGTCGTATGAATGATCCATGCTGGTGAGTGTTGGAAAAGTGGAGGCATAGGCAAATGCATCATAGGTGATTAAGATTTATGGTCTTGGCAGCAGTGAGATGGTTCTCTGAAATTAGTATCAGGCATTCTGTGTTTGAAATGTTTTCCATGAGTTGAATGGTGAATTTTGTGGTTTTGAGTGTTAAGTTTTTCCATGCAATTCATGGAGATGTTTGAATTGAAACACTATATTTTAATTTCATTTCTGGCAGTGTTTATTGTCGTCTTGCTATTGTTGCCATGTGAGAATGAATGCTTTTCCTGAAATGAGAGGATGAAATCTTTGCAATCTTTGAAAGATGTTCATTACAACCTTGATAAACCTTAAAGGGAAAATAGTACCAGTGAAAACTCTTTTCTTGCTTCAGGTATTCAATCTCGTGTTACGAACCTATTAACTGAAAATTCTTTTATCTTCAATTTTCTGAAGGTCATTGATTGTAATCTTATTTTATCCATATTTAATTTCAAATTTAAGACTCTGATCAAGTATTTTTAAAGTGCTGTCATTACTTCTCAGTATACATGCTTTCTGAATTATTGATTAGCAGAGCTATCTATTCCTCAATTAACCAACCCTTGATATCCCATTTAGCTAATTTTCCCCATTATGTATTTGTGGAGCCTCAGGATTTGGTGGTCTAATAAGCAACCTTGTTGCAGGAAGATTATTCTAGAACTAATAGCAAAATTGAATGTAAGCATGAATTATGCAGTTAAATTATTTTAAGAAGTAAGATTAGGGCTATTAGGTAACTGAAGGAAGAAACATAAAAGAATAGTGTTAAATTTTAACATCTTCATAAAAATAGGTTTTCCCAGTAAACCAAGTATTAAGTTAACAAAAGTTGTAAATGATCTCCTACTGGATACCGTGTCAGCTAAACTAGATACCATTTTGTGTAGTTTCCACAATTTTCAGATAGCCATAAACTTCATTTGGGTTCTTTTTATTCTTTGCTTTTGTTACTGCAGCTTCCTAATGCGTCATTATGAAATGATATTGAAATGGAAAATGCATCTTTGAATTCTAGGAAAAAACTGCAATTTTATGAAATGATAATTACGTATTTGAACTGATCACACCATGTCATTACTGTGAAGCCTCACTGTCTGTCTGATACAACTGACAAGATAGAAAAACCAGTAAGCGAGTACTAAAGTAAATCTCTTAGAGTAGTCCTCACTTTAACAGTTCCTACTTCCTGCATCAAACAGAATAAAAGTTAGAAATAAACAAATGCAGCCAAATGTTGTCTGAAACTGAAAGTGACATTCCTCTGATTCAGTGTCTTGAAGCAAACACTATTGCATGGGGAAGAAAATTCAAACTTTTTTGTGTGTGCATTTATGCAGTCATTTAAAATGAACATAAACAACTCAATTTTGGCCACATATGTTGAGGGTGTAGGAGAGGATTTGAGTTTTATCCATGAGGAACACAGAATTTTAGGTGTGATTAAGCTTCAGAACGAAGATCAGTCCCATAAGACCAAAACTTCATAGGATATCTTGGGGTTGTCAAAGTTCCTAATGCTGCTTATTAAAGAAATGGACATAAGTATCATGCAATCATTCGTTTTACTCTATATGTACCAAAAGGGTGTCCAGTGTCATTATTATCCAAATTCATCATGTTAGTCTTAAAACTAATGAATGTGGAGAGAATCATCCTATCTACAATTCAGATTTTTACTATCCTATATATGATGAGTATCAAGATGATCAAGAATTACCTGTTGTGAAGTTTCCATGAAGTGGTGAGTTTCATTCTCTGAATCACGAAGAAGTCTTCCTTTTTCATCATAGAGAATGAGGCCACTAAAACTTGGCAACTCACACTTCTCCCCTCTGAGTATTGGTCTTTGCCACACTGGAGATTCTGAGTTATTGCTTTGCCACCCACTTTCAAGACCCTGCCTTTGCAAGCCAAGTAGTGGGGATCCCCTCTCTCTCTGCCATGCAATGCTCTCCTCCAATTTGCTTGCCTTGCTCCACAGCATCACCCTCTTCACTGAAATCCACCCTACACAACTTGGCTCTGACCATTCTGTAGGTGAAGCATTAGTAGTAATAACAGTATCAGTATTAGTATTAGTAGTTGTGGTAGCCTTTTCATTCTCTTCATCTAAAGCACCCTCTTGGTGTACAATCTTATTGTTAATGGCCTTCCTTCTAAGCAAAACAACAATGCAAAGGCACACAAGAGCAAAGCTTGCACATGCAAGTAGAAGAACAGCACCTAGTGTTGAAATCTTCAATTTGTCTTCCAAATCCCACAAAGCTTCCATCTTTTTCTCTTTCTTTTTCCTTTTCTACTTTGAGTATGACCAAGTGAACTGAGGAGGAGCCTAGTTTGTTTTAGTAGAATATTTTTGGTAATTAATGTAGAATAACAAAAGGGTGACACATTCATCCTCATGCTGCCATGTTGGGTTGGCAAGTTTCATATGAGGTCCACCGCTAGTGGAATTGTTGAAATTTGGACCCCAATAAACACCTCTAGGTGTACTTAATACTGTTACAGGTTGCATTCAAAGGTGGCTCACCGTTCAATGATTAATAAAGGCTTCTCACGTGAATTCTGGGGTAGTCATCAAGTGATGGAAAACTCAGTTAGATCTTTGGGAATGGGAAGTAGAAGCTATGTGCTTCTACTTTGGTAGAGAGGCCATGGAAAGTAAAATTAAAGCTGTAACTATGAAAAATCTCATCTAAATAAGTGATTAACTGATAATGGAATTGCATGTGGAAAAGAATATAACTTTACTTTCAAATAAGTAAATCGTGAAGAGGATTTAGTTGGGTGTAAAATATAAAAACTTAGTTAAACAAAGCAAATAATGCATGTCCACGGAATAACAGCAGTAAATAGAATCACAGAAGAATTTTACTCCAAATGCGATAATATGATATAATGAATCTTAACGGGAATTCAAAATTTATATATCATTATCACTAATACAATGAAAATAGTATATAAATTAGTATAATCATAATTTAAAAAAAATGTATATATGTTTTATCATTTATTTTTTAAAATTTTTGAATTTATCCATAATTAGATAAAAATAAAATTTTATAAGACGTAATTATTAAAATAAAATTTTATAATAAATAAGTCACGGTTAAAAGTTGGTTATAAAAAAATATATTCCATGTAAAATTTCTTTTATTTTCTTAAAAAGAATTTTCATACAATAATATAAGAATATTCAAATTAATTAGAGTATTCTAAATATTCTTCGCATATATATATATATATATATATATATA
>Ga0209489_107954_pt1 | contig 15134 bp, 9 predicted proteins | sample SiratrowhiteBW_FD_187527 | JGI IMG/M metagenome (GOLD analysis project Ga0209489, IMG submission 187527) | Root nodule microbial communities of legume samples collected from California, USA - Siratro white BW (SPAdes) (version 2) | ecosystem: Host-associated > Plants > Roots > Nodule | place: USA... | reverse complement strand
ATATATTTATCTTATAAACTAATATAAGATTTTCATTTTAGTAAAATAACAGCTGAAAGCATTTATTATCTCAATAAATCGAATAGCATAGAACATAGTGAATATATATGTATAATAACCTTATTAGCAATTAAAATTTTTAAAATTATAAGTGAAACAGAAGTCATATTACCTTTACCTTTTACCTTGTAATATATTTCTCGATCATCTTTAACCATAGAACATGAACATTTAATAGATAGAAATTAAAAGATAATATTACTAGATAAAAATATTGGTTATATTTTTATATTTGTATGTATTCTATTAGGGATATAACAAGAAGTATGCTATTATCATTATTATAAACTTTGAAATTAGTGTCATTTTTCTCATAAAGTAAAACTAAACAATTTTTTTGTGTTGTTTACACTTTTCAATACTTTCCCTCTTATATAAAGTAAAAAGTTTGAGTATACTTTACACTTTTTTTTTTAATAAAAAATAAAGAGTATGTTGTATATACTTTATACATTTTATGGAAAAAAATAAATATTTATTATTACATAAATATCACTATAAATAATAAAAAGCAATGGAGAAAAATGAACTCTTAAAATTGATATCGAAAAAATATTATTATTATAAAAGTCTACATGATAAACATTTCACAATTATTAATTAAAGTTTTTATCATTTTTATTTCTGTTATAACTTATAAATAAATAATTGAATTATTAAATTATTATGATAAAGAGTATTTCAGTATATCTTTATTTAACAATACCTTTAATTTAAGCTACTAAGCTCACCTGATATTTAAGGTGGATCAATTAGGAAAAACAAGGAAAAACAAAATGTCATAGGATACTTGTTTTCTTCTTTTTCATTCATGTTCAACATTTATGCTTTGTTTGGTTAGGGAAGTGAATTTGAGAAGATGGATTTGAAAGGATTTGAGTGGATTGTATTTGGATGGTGGGGTTGCTTTGATTAATGGATAGATGATTAGATTTTAAGGGATTTGAGGAGATTGATTATGAAAGTTTGAGAATGATTTAATAGATGTTATATGTTTGTTTTTATTTTTTAATTGATATATTTCTTAAATTATTAATTGACCATTGTAGAATAAGATAGTAATGAATTGTATTAAATTAATTTTAATATAAAAAATATAGAAACTGAATCAACTTAACTAGATTTTTTTCTCAATAGGTTGATAATCAATTTAATAATTTTATATTTAAAAGAAAATAAAACTGTTTTAAAGATGAATAAAAAATATCTTCTCCCCTCAGTTTCATCTTAAATATTGAATCAAATAAGGAGACAAAAATATATATTTTTTTATTTTTTTCAATTAAATATTAAGTAAACATGTTTTTGTCGATAAAGAAAAATAAAAAACAACATAACATTTATAATATACTTTTATTATTTTTTTATAAAGTAAACAACTTTTATTTATTTAATTATTTTACGTCAATAATATAATTATGAATAGATAGATTGTATTGAGTATAGATAGATTGAAGTGAGATTAAGTGAATGAATATATATATATATATATATATATATATATATATATATATATATATATATATATATATATAATTATTGGAATGAATTATTTAAAGAATTATGGTTCAATTAAAAAAGGTATAAATCTGTTTAATTTTCATATATAATATATATTATTACAATAAGTATACATTAATGCTAATAATTGTTTCTTGTTTATAATTTATAAGTTCTTTAAATTTTTTTAAACCTTAAATAAATATTTTTGTAATTTTCAAAGTTATGATACTTACTATTTTGTAATTTGAAATTTCATCCCTTCAAACCTTTTACATGATAGAAAATGTTATTCTTTTCCTCTCTCAAAATATCTTCTTGAATAGCCAAACAGACACTTTAAAAAACTATTTTTTTTAAAGCATTACAATATTGATTGTAAAGTATGTGTTTGAAATTATTTGAATATTTGAAAATATTTAAATAAAATATTGGAATTAGTTATTTAGGAAAGGTAAAGGAATGAAAGGTTTAGGGTGAGAAGTAGTAGATGAGTTATAAATATACTAGTTATTATGACATATATTTAATTATAACTATATATGTATATATTATTTTAGAAATTATACTAAAGTAATTTATAATGTCACAGTAAAACTATATTAATATTCAATTTTATATATGTTAATTTTATATTTGATTGATTAAAATATTTATATTTTATAATTAAATTATAGTAAAAGTAAATTAGATTTTTTTACAATCAATCCTATCTCACATTCTCAATCCTATCTCGCTTCACCTTTGGCAACCGCATCCATCTCTCACAATCGCATGCGCTAAAAGGCGTGATGGCTCTCCACCATCCAATCAAACAATTCTTCAACTCGCTTCCAAAGTTGCGTTCAATCTCAAGATCTTACCCGAGCCTTTCAATTCCATTGCCGGTGAAATTGCGTGCAGTGATTGTAACACTCTGAGTGGCCTTGGTGGTGGCCGGAGAGGGAGAACAGCCGTAAAATGGAGGGCAAGGAAGAAGGAGTCGGTGTGGTTTGCATTAGTTTTGATCTGCATTGCAGGCGGTTTGTGGTCGTGGAGGATTCAAGAATTTGAACTGTTTTTGAGGGTTTTGTCGTTTTGTCTTGCAGGAATTTCACTGATTCGGTTGCGGTTAGGAAAGAAAGCGGTGAGAAAATGGTTTTTAGGGTTTTTATTTGGGATTGTTTGATTTTAAGTTGCAAATTGAGGAAAGAGGACATGAAATTTTGGCTTCAAAAACTTGTGTTTCTCCTGTTAATCAAATTGTATCGAGGAAGAGAAATAGAAACAAATATTGGAAGATCTTCAAATGAGCGCGTGACATAAGCATGTAATTTCATCAGTCTATATAAGAAATTCTGTGTTCTTTGATTCAAAATGCAAATTCTCTTTGTAACGCAGTATAAAGTAGAGTGAGAGAGTAGAAAGTAAAAAATAGAGGGAGAGTATTTGAGTTGATTTATGTTAAGAAAAAGATATTAAGATTTAATTTAAAATGTTTATAAAAGCTTATAAGTGATGTATGTCATTGGTAAAATAATTTTTTAGTAGATAAAATTGTAGTTAAAATTAAATATAATTAATTTAATAAATGTGATTAATGAATTAGTTTTTTAATTTTTGAAATTATAAAATGATTAATTATTTAAAAATAAAAATTAAATTATTATTATTATTTTATAAATTTATTTTGATTATTATTATTATTTTATTTATTTTTATTATTATAATTATTGTTTATGGTTTTATTATTATTTTTAGTTTTTAATATTGATATCTTTAATATGTTATTTTTAAAATTATATTATTTTAATTATTATTTTTTGAATTTATAATTAATATTTTTTACTATTAATTTATAATTTTATTAAAATTATTATTATTTTAATAATGATTATTAATATGTATTATTATATTATATAATTATTTATAATTATTTTATTATAATGTAACTTTTAATTAATAATATAATTAATTATATAAAAAATATCAAAGCGTTTCTTCGCAAATTTTCTTCCTCATGCATAGAAAAGCTAAATTACATCTTTCCTCTTAATTTTTATGTTTTATTATTTTTTATTAGTTGAACCAAACGTAGTCTAAGGGATACCTAAAAAATACAAAATATTATATAATTATTATATATATATATATATATATATATATATATATATATATATATATGATGTCATTTCTTAATTAAAAAAATTTATTTTTTATAAATAAAAATAATTTATTTATTTAATAAATTAAATAATTTTTAAAATTAAAGTAATTAAATAACTTACTTTTTTTAAATAATAAATATATAATTTTTAATACTATTTTTACAAAATTACATATTATAATTCTATTATTTTTTATTAATAGCTTTTTTTAAAAAATAACAACTACATAATTTTTTAATATTATTTTTACAAAATTATATATATACCTATATATATTAATTTTTTTAAATTAACCATTCATAACAATAATAAAGTTATAAAAATGTAAATACACAAAAAGTCCACTTATTTCAGCAGGACATATAATATAAATGATTGGTTTCTTAATGATTACCATTCTAAAAATTCAAATCTTAAATAAATATATTACTGAACTCATTTTATTTAATACTTCTTTTTTTGTCATCTTAAGTAAAATTTTATTGTATAAATATAAAATTTTAAATAAAATTATTTAAATTAGTAATTTGGATTTATTTAAAATATGATTAAGTAAAGGCAAAAAAAAGTATTGAAGTTTTTAAAAAATCTGTATGATTGAAATAAAATTGAATAACATTGTGGAACAAAAAAAGTATTTGAAACAAAACATAATTCAAAAAGTTCTTATAAAAAAATCTTATTACAAATGTCTTAAAAAGTTATTTGAATTTTTAGTATTAAAACAAAAGGTTCAGATGTTTTAAATTTCTTTTTTTTTTATTTCTCTCCTCTACCAAATACTTATATTAATTATTACTTTTTATTAATTCATATATTAATTATTATTTTTATTGACTTTTACTTATCTTCTCATCCAAATTCACATAAATGTTTAATTAGATGTATCAAAAATAATCAGGTGCCGGTATTGGGTAAGTTTGAGGCCCAAGTTCTATTATTAGTCACATCAAAGATTGACAGCAGTCTAGATCTAACTCTTATCCTAAGTCGTTTTTTAATTTATGGTAAAATGGTAACTTGCTTTTAAAACTTTATGAGAAGATTTACCAGAACTAGAAAAAAATTTAAAATTTATATATGGGCAAAAAATTTTAAGTTTATATATTTAAGTAAGTTGTTTTACTAAAACAACTTTGGATAATAGAAGCTCCGTTTGAATTTCGTGATTTCTGGTTTGGAAATTTTTTTCAAGTGAATTCGTGTTCCAAGACTATAACTTTAGTGTTGAATAGAATCACAAAGAAGAACTCGTATTCCGTATCTTTGATTTTTTTATCTCTTTTCTACTAAATACTTATATTAATTATTATTTTTTATTTATTTTATCTATATTTTCATCGAAACTCACAAAAATATTCCATTAAATATATTCAAAATAAAAAATATATATACAATTTTTTGCAAAAATATTTTTAAATATAACATTTTTCATAAAAAGAAATTATTATAATTTTTGTTTATTTTGAACACTAAATTAATTAAAATGATGTAATTATTGAATAAGCTTGCAGTATAAGTTTAATTATTTGTTGATGGATTCTTCTTTCACTTCCATATCTTCTTCTTACACTTTCATATATTTTCCAAATTTTCAAACTATTTCAAACTATTCATTGAAACGTGTAATATCTTAATTATTCTCACTTAATTCTACACCTCTATATATCCCATATTTCAGATTTCTCAAACTAAGTTGCCATTGTGAAGAAAGAATTATCATGAAGAGTCATGGTTGTTATCTGAGTCTAAGATTCATACTCTAACAACATTCTTCTATCATCAACAAAAACATAGAAACTTCAAATTCAAAATTCTGCCTTTTAAAGTAAACAACAGACCTTATCAAGCTACTAATGACATGTAAATTCTGAATCAACCCCAAAGTTAAAACATTTCATTCCAATCTAAATTTTTCTTTTGGAATAATCTGTTTCATAAATTAAATTTATATTTCAGAACAGTGTAATCTAAAAGATTAAATTTCACTTCTAAATTGACCTATTTCAGAATATAAATTTAGCTTTCAGAATACAATATAGGTGGTGTGTTTAAAAGTTCATTTTGTACTTCAAATTGTCTGCTCCAAAAGCCAACTTCCACTTCCTGAATACCCAAATCCTACATTTTATTTCAAAAAAACAAAACAAGTTTCAGATTTTGTAATCTGGTAATTTTCCAAATTTCAGAATTCAAACCCACAATCCACTTCATCCAAACTTAAGGACAATTTAGTCTTTTCAAAATGAACAATTTAAAAAATCTAAAATGTATAGAGGTACAAAAAAGAATATATGGAGGTGCAAGAAGAGGCCGTCTTATTTGTTGGATCAACACGTGAAAGTAGTCTAATCCAAATCTTATCCTAAATAAAATTTGAGATTTGAATTTACTAAAAATCTTAACATGTTCTTAAAAATTTAATTCTAACTAATAATTATAATCAAGTTGTTTAAACTTGAGTAATTCTTGAACTAATATTCAATAAAATTGACGAAATGCTTTTGAGTTCCTTCTATAGTAAGGACCAATATTGATTTTAAACTGCATTTTTTATACTATATAGAATATAAAATATAAATTATAAAAAAATATAATATATGATATAAATAATAGAAATTATGTAACAGGTGGAATGAAAAAAAGGAAAGCAAGGGCCCTTCCTCCCATGGCTCTCTCTCTTCCCCAACTCCGTCCCTTCTCTGTTAGATCTTCTTTCTAAAACTCATCTATGCCAAAATTTGATTACATCCTACACTAGTAAGGATTCAGAGATCATTTTTATCTGTTCAAAATTTTAAACAGAGTAAGTTTCCATTTGCCCTAAAGATAATTGTTCTTTGTTTTTCCTTTAGTGTTTGTAATTAATCTTGGTATGGACAGTTCAGAAATTTTTTTTTTCTCAACTTAACTAAGATCATACTGAAATTTAGTTTTGTTTGGATAACTTGTTCTAGATCCCTATAGATTGGATTAGTGTTACTGACTAGTTTTGGAGGGATTGTTTTGGATAAAGTATTTTGGGATCATCATCTCGGCTAAGAAAAGTTAGTAACTTGTTCTTTTATACTAAGTAGTTACTTTCAAATAGAACTCTAGGATAGAAAGACTTGAATATATGATTATCAGTGCTCAAGTCTTTATTGTAGGTCTGACTGGTCCTTGAGCACTAAATGAGTTTAATTGTTTATCTTGACTTGATTTGAGGAACGATGTTAGAAAGTAGCATGTGAGAACTTTTGATTGTTGTTTGATGGATTGAATATGACTTGCGATAAGACTTTGATATGTATGACTTATGGATATGTCTTTACGCATTATATATATATGCATAATGTTTTAACCATTATACATTGTGCATGCTGCTCTGTTTCTACAAACCAACAAACAGGGCAGTGCGTGACGGGTTCCGAGAATGTTCATACTGTTCAACGTGTGAGTGATGCTACAACTCATCGCCAACAGGGTGGTGAAGATGAGGAGAGTGATGATTCTGAGAAAGTTGGGACAGCTATCTTGGTCCTTCCTTTGTGTCCTTCTAGGGAGGAATTGCATGACATTGTGGTTGCTACTAAGAATGAAGTTCTTTTAACTGGAAGTTTGTCAAGGCTCAATTTGGTCCCAACATAGGACTTGTGGACATTGGAGAGTGTGAAGACTACTACTTGTTTCATATGTCTCTTCCAGGAGTCAAGAGGGATGAAAGTAAGTATCTTGTTCTGTGTAAACTCTCAAGAATTCATTTTAAATATAATGGTTTTGTTAACTGATTTCTTTTTTCATAAAAATTCAATAGAACACAGTTTTACTTATTTTAATTCTTTGACCAGAGCTAGGAACTTGTATATTTGTGTTATTCTTTTAATTTTTAGCTCTTATACTGTATATTCTGAGCTTTTAATTCCATGCTAGCTGAGATGGATCTTAATATATAAAGGGATCCACTCCTCTACAAGGAATCTAGACTTTGGAAGCTTATTATATTTAATTTTTTGTTATTTGTTTTATTGCATATGGTCAATGTGGTTTTTAAATGTGCTAAGTAATGCTTCTAATGCCAAATTTCTAAATTGGCCATAAAAGAATGTATATTTTGTTGCTAATAGTTTGTTCAGTTGGGTCTCACTGTTGATAACTAACATAGCTGGGATTTATAACTGCAGAGGAATTCTTTTATGATGTTGGGATTGATGGAACGGTATCGATAAGTGGAGTAACTATAATAGGAGAGGCAATGGTATACATGTACACTTATGCGTTCCAAATGCAAACTCGAAACCTTTGTCCACCGGGTGAATTCGGCGTGTCCTTTCAGCTACCTGGTCCTGTTGATCTGCATAATTTTGAAGATAAGTTTGGCATTGATGGAGTATTTGAAGGAGTTGTTATGAAAGCGAAATCACCATGAAAAAGTTGTTTGGTTAGAATCATCTCTTTAGTTTCACTAGAAACCAACAAAACTTACTATGAATTGAAACAATGAGTCATAGCTGTGAGATTGAGTGACAATATATCTACTATGGTTGCCACAATATTTTCATGACAATATCTTGAACATCCAATTGTCACATGATTAATTGTTCTGTTTTATCCACCTAGAAAAAAGTGATTTAATTTTGTCATGATTACCCTGCAACTTTAATGCATAATGCCTCTCACTCTTTTTAGTAACTCTATATGTAACTATATATGTAACTATACTGTTCTATCGAACTGGAACTAGGCTCAGCGACTGCACATGGTAATAGTTAAGATTCTTCAGGAGATTTGGATTACATTAAAAATTAAGTCCTTTCTTATCAGATGGTACCGGAATTGATTTCTGACATTTTCTTACTTTTTATTTTTGAAACATCATAGAAGTATTTTGTTAAAAAATATTTAGTTAAACCAAAGTGGGTTGTGGAAAAACTTTTCAAGTGATTTGTTGAAGAATATTTAGTTAAGCCAAAAAGTAATTTGTTGAAGAATATTTAGTTAAGTCAAAAGTAATTTGTTGAAATATAATACTTGCACAGATAACTAAGAGTTGTTACGATTCAAAAGAATACTCACGCAGGATCAAATAGAAGTTGTTGTGATTTCAAACAATAGTCAAATGGTTAATCAGGAATATTACGAGTCCATAAAATACTTATTTTGTGAGAATTCAAAAAATACTCATTTTATCTTAAACAATCATTTCAATAAAATCAAGTTAAGAAAGAGTCAAAAGTAATTTTTCCAAATAAATATGTTATAGCTTTTACTAAGATTTATATGATGGGCTTAAATCTATAAAAAGATAAACAACGATCTCGTAAATTTATAATAAAAATAAAAAGTAAAATGATCTCATAAATATATAATAAAAATAAAAAATAAAATGTTTTAAAAAATAATGATTTTAAAGAAATGAAATTTAAATGATTATTTTTTTTTATTTATAATTTTTTTTACCTTATATAGTAAAATGTTTATACCTTTATCACATTTAGAGTACTTGCACACACAAATAAATTAACTGGGCACTTACATATTGTTAAGTTGGTTTTTATAATAGTGTTAAAATAAATATTTAAAATTGAGGTTTTTATTTTTATTTATAAAGTAAGTTAAAAATAAAACTAGCACAATACATTTTACCAAAATGCTTTGATTTGGTATATAAAAAACAGAAATATGTTTGAAATAACGAGTATTTATTGCACGTTAAATAAGCAATATAACAATAATATTCATAATGTGTAATACTGTATACAAACAAACTGATTGGGGAAATGTTGGTACAATTATGACAAGAAGGTATATTCAAATACAATAGTATAAGTAAAAACTTTATTTCCAAATTAGTATGTATTTTGTAAATCTAAAATGGAATTGGACTCTCTTTCTAACTTTAGAATTAATTGAAGCAAATTTGATCCACGCGTTAACTAAAAACATCGTATAAAAAGAAAAAGAAATTATCAAGATGTTCATTATTTTTAATTGGGAATAAAACATGTCGTACTCTTCTTATCCCTTAAAAAAATTAGTTAAATTTAGTGAATATAATATTTTTATATTGTGATTTTAATCATACAAAATATTATTCAATCCTTATATTTAAAGTAAAAATACATTAAATAAATAATATAATTATTTCAAAGTAAGGATGTTATATTTCATAATTTTTATTTTAACATATGATTGGACAAAGTTCCTAAAAAAAAATCTCCAATCTGTATGTTTTTATTTCTTAAGCACATTCATTTCCATTCTCATTATTTCTACCATCCAAGTTGGAAGTTGTAGTAATTGTGTCATAATTATTGTTATTGACATGCTTGTAAATATACTTTATAGATCAAGATTAAAATATTGATATAAGAATTCAACTTCATCAACAAAATATTTATTATATGACATAACAAAACCATTATTTACAAAAAAAAAAAAAAACACTCTACTTAATAATCCTACCACTATTATTCTTTTATAAATTGAATTCTCATCATCATAATATAAGTTTTATCAATAAACCTTTTAGGAAAATATTTTGCACACTTAATATTTTTGAATGTTTGGATATTTTTTGACGTTTAAATTTTCATTACTAATGTCATTGATGTGTTACACCTTCTACTATCATTTTTCATTTCACATAAAATTCTCTGCTTCAAATGTGGATAAACAATTTCAAATTAATGGTTCCAATGATATTGTATTTTAAAAATGAAATTATAAGAGAATGATAAATGGTAAGATTTAAAGAGAATGTTTGTCAAAATTTCAAAATGATTTGATAGATGTTATAGTTTTGTTTTAAATATATTGTAGATTAATTGATAAATGGTAGGATTTAGGGTGTGTTTGGATTGGATTAGATAATGGATTTAAGTTGATTTGTGTGGAAAGTTTGGTTGTTTGGATTAAGAAAAAGATAGTAAGATTTAAGTGGAAAGTTTATAAAAATTTGTAAGTGATGTGATGTATGTGATTGGTAAAATAATTTTTTAGTAGATAAAATTGTAGTTAAAATTAAATATAACTAATTTAATAAATATGATTAATGAATTAGTTTTTTAATTTTTGAAATTATAAAATGATTAATTATTTAAAAATAAAAATTAAATTATTGTTATCATTTTATAAATTTATTTTGATTATTATTATTATATTATTTATTTTTATTATTATAATTATTATTTATGATTTTATTATTATTTTTAGTTTTTAATATTGATATCTTTAATATGTTACTTTTAAAATTATATTATCTTAATTATTATTTTATGAATTTATAATTAATATTTTTTACTATTATTTTATAATTTTATTAAAATTATTATTATTTTAATAATAATTATTAATATGTATTATTATATTATATTATATAATTATTTATATTTATTTTATTATACTGTAACTTTTAATTAATAATATGATTAATTAAAATAATAATATATAAACAATAATCCAAAGAAATGCTATATATAAAAGATATCAAACAATGCATTTCTTTGCAAATCTTCTCCCCGTTGCAGAGAAATACATCCCTCCTCTCGATTTTTGTGTTTTATTACTTTTTTATTCGTTAGATTTCCAACTTTCGTGTTGTCTGTTATTTTTCTTCGACGATCCATCCGTTGAACCAAATATATTCTTAAAGAGAATATTTGTGAAAATTTAAGAATGATTTGATAGATGTTATAATTTTTTTTATTTTTTTGATTGATATATTTGTAAAATTACTAATTAACACTTGTGAAAGAAGATATTTGGTAATTTCAAACTCACTTGCAAGGGCTGTTTTGTAATTTTCAATTTTATCTCTTCAATGAGCAAGGATCCCATTCTGCAAATTCTTTCCAATCTATCTTTTCAAATTAATGCAGCGGATCAGACTTCCTCCACAACAATCTATCCTCTTAAACACTAAAATTACACAAATCAATGACTCAACTATTGACAACATCCAATTTGAATTTATGGTAAAATGCTAACTTGTTCTTAAAATTTTAACTGAGATAATAATGATAATCAAGTACTTTAAACTTCAGTACTTATTTAGTTAACAATGAACAAATTGTCTTTGAGTTTCATCTATGATAGTATCTTGAAGCTAACATGTACTTATACCTAGATTATATATAAGTGAAAAACAGAAAAATTAATAAAAAAGACACTTAAATTATTATTTAATTAATTTATAATTTTTTTTGCAAGCATAGTGTAAATGTTAAACTTTAGATGAAAACATTAAAAACTTAAGATATTATACGATATATGTTTTATGTATGTTTTATGTTTCGTTTCATAACCTTATATAAATAATTTTAAGTTACATAAATTTCTATTAGCAAAAGAATATAAGATATTTTTTTAAAAAAGATTTTTAAGTATTATATTTGATGAAATAGATACAATTTAAACTTATTTTATACACAATCTTTTTGTTTGGGAGATTACATATAATATAATTTGTGTATTCAACGGAGCTACTTGATTGATATATTTTTTATATACTTTTTATTATTATATAAAGTGATCTAATCATAATTTTTATGTCTTATTAATTACTATTTTAAATATTTAATTTTAAAAATACTTTTGATAAATATACTTTTTTATAATTACTTTCACAATAACTCTTCTTATTGAGTTAGAGTAAATGATAAGAAATAAATAATATAAATGAGATAAGAAAGAAAGAGAGTAAACATTGCAATTTATAGCAGTTTCTCTCTTGTAACATATTACATATATCCTTTTAGCCAACAAATTAAATTTAACTAGACCAAACCAAGTTTAACTAAGAGACTATTGCTTCGAAGTACACTTTGTTGTGTTTTGGGAATAGGAGGAAATATATATGAAGATAAAATATTGTTATTGTTTTTTTGTTCTGAGTCATCAATAGCTTACATTTATAATGCTTGCAGAAAAGAAAAATATCTGACAAAAAAGAAAAATATCTGACTGAAATAAAAAATATCTGACTGAAATAACTCCTAAAAATTAAAATCTTAACGTCTATGAAATAATTAAGAGTGAATATTCTAACTATTAAGAGCAAATATTCTAATTAAAAACATATTCAGAAACGGAAACAAATCAATGTGCAGTTTCAAAAGTAAATTCCCAACACTCCTCCTTGATTTTGGAACTGGAAAATCCAATCTTCTTTCTTATGAATTCAAACTTGCCGACTGGTAGTGGCTTGGTAAACAAATGGTTTTAAGTTTTGCAATATCCTGAAGTACTCTTCATATCTTCCAAAGAACCACCCCAATCAATATCAGAATACCCAACAAACTTTGCTTTATTTTTGTTAATTGAACCATCATATAAAACAATTACCTTTCCATATGGAGGTATGTCAACAAGAGTGTTTTTCTTCTCAATCATATACAACTCCTCCTCCTCATCCTTTTTCCACTTTAGGTTATTGAGAGCTTCTTCATGGTCAGCAGGTTCAATAACATCCATATTACATCTTTGATATATGTCAGAGAGGGATCTATTACCTCTCATAGGATGATAATCCATATTTCCATCAGAACCTTCTTGCTCAGTTATTTTTGGAACAACATCAAAGCCTTTAATCTCTTTCACAATCAATTCTTTAGAAACTTTAACATCATCATGAGAATCCAATCCATGATTTTTCACTACTGGCTTCCCATGATTTTCTACCGCAGGCTTCCTAGACTGCTTCCTTTTATGCCAAATCTGTCCCAAATTAACTGCAGAAGAGTAAGCAAGATCTGTTTGCAAGTTTACCAAGAAGCTTTTGCCCTTCATCTTTATTGACATCAATTTAATGATAGTTGTATCAAAAACTTCACAAGTTTTATCTTTGAACATAACAATATAGCCTTTCTCTAAAAGCTGCCCAACACTTAGCAGATTTTGATAATTTCAGGGACATATAGAACATTAAAGATTATTTTTGTACCTGAGCCAGCATCAATAACAATATCACCTATGCCTTTGACCTCAATATAGTCTCCATTCCCAATTTTGACTTTCGAAGAGTGGGTTTTGTCAAGCTTTACAAATATGTCTTTATCATGTGTCATGTGATGAGTGCATCCACTATCAATCAACCATGTTTCATTAGTGATGTCACTAGCAAAGCAAGTCGCCACAAAAAAAAGCTCCTCCTCCTTGTCATCAGTCTCTTGAGCAATTTGCACCTCTTGTTGCTTTCTTTTGCATACCTTCTCCACATGATCCTTTTGATTGCAAGATCTACACACCACATCTGGTCTCCACCAACATTTCCAATGTGGATGATTAGTCTTTTTGCAGTGTTGACATGCTGAGTACATCCTTCTCGTCATTGTCATCCTCATCACTTTTCTTCTCATTTTTCCAGCCTTTCTTCTTTGCTTTGTAACTCGACTGTGACCTTGCTAGAAAAACTCCTTCAGCAGTATTTAACTCTTCTCTCAACAACTCTTTTCTCAACAATCTTCTCTGCTCTTGGATTTGCAGAGAGTTCATCAACTAACCGATCTCTTGAATCTTCAAGTGATGAGATCTTTGCTTCAAACCTTTCTAGAAGACTCACCAACACTTTTTCTATTATCCTTCTATCCGATAAATCTTCACGTAATAGTCGGATTTTGTTGACCACTGCCAAGAGCCTATCAAAATATTTTTTGATGGTTTCGGCCTCCTTCATTCTCAGCATCTCAAATTCTCTCCTAAGATTGAGAACTTGCATCTGCTGAGTTCTTTCATTCACTTGAAACGCCTCTTGGAGAGTGTTCCAAGCTTCTTTAGGTGTTTCACAGGACATAATTCTAGTGAATACAACATCAGAAACAGCAGAGTGAATACAGGTCTTGGCCTTCAATCTTGTTATTACTTCATCATTGTAATTTTTGATTTGGGCTACAGTTGGATCTTCTTGTAGCAGTTGGATTTCAGACATCACAACATCCCTGATAAGTACCAATTTTGAGTGTTTTTATACATGAGAAATATTGAGTACTTGTGAATTTAAGTGTTATTTAAAATAGTCATTACTCCCAATTTTAGAGTTTTTGGATTCAAATTTATGTTTTGAGTCATGAGTTAAAGAAAATCATTTAATCTCAATTATTGTGAAATTTCAGGTATAAAAGAATGAAGAAAATGATAGATTGAGAGATTCATGAGGCAAAGAAATGAAAAGTTTAAAATAGAGAAAGGCCCAAAAGAAAAGCCACTTAACCTAGGCCCAAAACTAAGTCTAAAAGGGGATTTTTAGGGTTTTGGACGGGATCTAGATGAGGAGGAACTGGAGAGCGGAAAAGAACCAGAACTACTGAGGATTCCTGCTCTTCTTTTGGCAATCTTTCTTCTTTGAAGTGTAATGGCTACTATGAGTAGCTAAGTTCCGCAACTTTGGGATTGAATGTAACTTCTTGAACTCATTTGTATTTTGGTGATTTTAAATATAATATTCAGTTT
>Ga0209489_107953_pt1 | contig 15135 bp, 11 predicted proteins | sample SiratrowhiteBW_FD_187527 | JGI IMG/M metagenome (GOLD analysis project Ga0209489, IMG submission 187527) | Root nodule microbial communities of legume samples collected from California, USA - Siratro white BW (SPAdes) (version 2) | ecosystem: Host-associated > Plants > Roots > Nodule | place... | reverse complement strand
AGATATATATAATAAAAATTTATTGCAAATTTTTAAAATATAAATTGTAATCTTATATTTACAACTTAAAAAATTTAAAATTGCGATAGACAATCATTTTTAACTATTGAATGTTTTTTTTTTTTTTAAATTGAATTTGGATATAAAAGAAGGTAGATGGAAATAGACAAACAAATAAAAAGTTAAGTATATGGTGACAGGTCTAAGAATGAATTACGATTCCTCAAATTTTTTTAATATGAAAAAACAAAATGTCTTATATTTTAAAACTAGAATATATTTGAAAACTAAATTGTAGATTATGGTAAATAGAATGAAAGAGAAAAGAATACATTTATTACCTGAACGTAACTTCCTCATATTTAACAACCCCGTTTTATGCAATTTCAAATCTTTTTCATTCTTTTGAAGCTTTCTGCGTTCATTTATTTGATTTGGAATTACGTTGTACTCAGTCAGAATCTGCTAGAAGGCCCTAAAGAGGGTTCTTGCGAAAACTGAGCAAGACCTGAGGTACTTGCAGGGTGCTGGCTTTTACGTTGGTTATGTTGTAAGGCCCTATGGCAGTGAACGCTGTAAGCATGCATGCATATAACTTGTTTTCTACGTTTCAAGATTCAAGAAATTTGCTTATTACTTGATGCTGTAACTGATCAGTTTGAGATTAATTAAGCAATGTAAGCTATTTGAATCCTTTCAGTTATAGTAGATCTTGGATTTAGATATATAGTTGGCTATGGTAGTAAGTTGGACAAGCAGAAGATAACTGAAAGAGCAAGAGTTTTCCTGCAAAAGAAGACGCTGACCATCATGGGAATTCTTCCGCCCCTAGTATATATGTTCATAATGTATTATTCTTTGTGTTTGGATCATTACTATTGTTAAAATATTTTGGACAGTTATGAATGCATGCATGCATATGTTACTGTTTTGTTCATCATTTGCTAGGTTGAAGCTCAGGTACACAATTTGATTGTTAAAGACCCGGGAAACGTTAGTTACGCTAAACTTGGTGGGCTTTCTGATCAGATTCGACAACTGAGGTATATATAAATATATAAATATATAAGTATATCTACATATACATGCATGCATATTGAAAGTATTGTTTTGGATTCTTTTCCTAATGTTTTTGTTTGACTTCAGGGATTCAATGGTGCTGATCTTCGTAATGTTTGCCCTGAAGCTGGTATGTCCGCTATTCGATTATGTGATTACTATAGATTTCATGAAGGTAAAATGTTTGCATTTGATGTCGAATGAAATTTGTGGGTGGCACTTTGTGACTTTGTGATCCTTAATGCTTTTTGACTTTGTGATCCTTCAGGCTGTGTGCAAACTGATTGAAGTAAAGAAACTGGAATCTAGTAGCCATAAAAATCAAATTGTTGTTGGCACATGACATGTTTTTCTGGTTGCAACTCCAACCCACAGGACTTGTGAAGCGTCATAAACTACATATACCATTTTCGTTCTTTGCAATCTTAACTAACGGTTTTCATTAGCTATGCAGTTTACTCAACACTAGTCATAGGTTCCGATATCACATTTTGGAGTCCCAATATGCATTGTGGTGACTGAAATACATAAACGCGAACAGACATATTTGTGCACCAACTATACTTTCTGGTGTCTGCTGAGTTTGTCACTTAAATGCCCAGTTCATTGTGTTCATTGATAAAACTAATAAAAGAAACACTTACAGGAAGATACACTTTAGGCGGAAGTTTGTATAAAGGGTTTTGTTTAAATTCTTTAAGTATTAAAGTTGATTTGATAATAACTAAACATTTACGTAAACATTTCAGATGGAATAAATTCAAGCAGTACGTCGTTTACTGGTTTTATATCTTTCTAATAACGTTAATTTGTGAACAACTCAATTATAAAACAAAATTACTGTGGCCATTAGCATTTATTTTCGTATTAATTTGATAATCAGGTTCACTTTGATAGTATCATTAACTTATAGAAAATTACCATATTACCTTAACCCCTTAGACAAGTTAGAAAAATGAGTGGAACACGTCATTTCTTTAATTTTGAAACCGTTCAAATTTGTTTATATGTTGAATATTGAACTTGTTTATCAGGTTTGAAGAAATTAATTTCTGCAAGGCATTCAAGATTCTGAGTACACGGTTTTCAACTCAATGCCGAATAATAATGGTATGATAATACATGCCCATCTGAACCTAGATGCGGTTTCTAGAGAAGATTATTCTTACCGAAGGATAATTCAAGCTATCACTTCCACTGCAATGAATCTAAAGCTTGTTGGTGAGTCTGTTTGTCACCCGCAGCCACAACATTAAAATCTGTCACGTGAAATTGAATAAGTCATAAAAATTTCATAGGGTTTTATTTATTCAAAAGGTGGCAGAAGACCAGGAAAGGCAAGTAAGAATGATATTGAAATTAGACCAAACGATATACTTGTTGCGATTGAAAGTGGAGAAGCTTCCCAAAACAGTTTATCGCCTTTCCAATCAGTTATGACACCCCCAGCACCTTCAATAACAGGTACCAATGCAAGAAAATCGTATGGCTGAAATTCAAAATTTAACAAACAAATATTGTTTTAACCATCTTGGGGTCTTGATCTACATGGGTCAAAAGTTAAACGTGCAACCAAAGGTGAGAGTGCAGCATACCTTCAAACCAGACTCGACAACAAGATCCACAAAACCAGAAGACAGAAGAGCATATGCATAGCAATCACAGCCGTATAATGGAATTTTAACCTGTAAATGGGCAAAAAGGAATAACTGGATGACAATAATAAATATATAAATATTGAAAATAAGAAAATTTTCATTTTGGCAATATTGATTGATGTAGTCTTCGTACTTAGAAAAGTTAGATGTTAATGTCCATAGAGACATAACAATGCAGAAGACAGGCAATGTAATATTGTTAACTGATCAGAAATGTAAAAAGTCCAAGATATTCTGGTATCTTAGATTCACATTTTCTGTGACACTTGAGTAGTTCAGAAGGCTGACTTTGAAATGGTGAAAAAGGTGTTGCAAACAATATGTATAGGTTTTAAAATTAAACTAAAGTTGGATTCAGCAACAACACAGGAACAGACTTTTTACAACGCACGTGGATTAATGTGCACTAACCCTGTTTGTTTTTGAACGTGTGATCAATGCTACGGTTGGAAACTAAATAACCTTAAGATTGGGAAAAAAATGCCTCAAACTAAATATTCTGACTAAACATTTCATCCTCTTAGGATATTATGTGGGATCCATTTACGTTAAAAAATGTAACAGACCTTGTTTCTAACACGGATGAATGCCTCTTCTGCATCTCCACTGAACAGATGTGGGCTTGTGGTGTACCTACATAGGAAAGAAATAAATTAGATTTAATACCTGCTTTGTAGACCTATGCTAGCTGTTTCTAAAGCTGCAAATAATGAAAAAGAATGTAAACTACTCTTCTAACAACCTTATTTTCTCTCTACCAATCAAGATCAACAATTCATAATAAAGTTTGTTAAGGAAAAATAAGAAAAGTATACAAGTATGCTTGAGAAAGGTCTGCACAGGTACGGGTAGATATTTCTTGTCCATTCAGTGTAGTTCTCTTTCCACTTATCCCGATCCACCTCTCTTTTAACACAGGTTGATCAATTATGCCAAGGATCTATTGAAAAGGAAACCAAACTTAACAACATAAAGTTTATGGCTTGATTAACTGAATGATGAAAAAAAAACAATTTCAATTTCATCCGCACTCTGTCTATAATATCACTATGTTGGTAAATATACCAAGTATCACTTACAATCAGGTACATGTATCACTTAACAGAAAATGAAATTGTTTGATGTCGGCATTTTGCATAATTTTCTTTTCATTTGTTTTCATATTGTAATGTATAAAGATCAAAGACTCAATTTTGTCTAAAATATTTAAGAAATAAAGATGATTGAATATCCGGTTTTTCTTCATTCTTAAGTAAGAAAGTTGCAATACTTTGTGATGATTCAAGGAAAATGAAGTGTGAATGGGTCTAATAAGCATTCAAGTGGTAAGAGAGATCCTTACTGGTGTTCCATTTTGTAGAAGAGCAATGAGAGTACCAAATACGGGTTTCCCTGAAATGGTTACAAAACAAGCAGAGCCAAAGTGAAATCTCGGAACTCTGACCCAATAATAATAAAAACAACCATGAAAGAAAATTACCAGTAATAAAACTCTTTGTCCCATCTATAGGATCTAATACCCAAACATAATCAGCAGTCTCTTCTTCGCACCTCCATCCATTTTCCTCTCCATAACTGCAATTCAGTGAAAAATCCAAGGTTGAGCTTCAGTCAAAAGAATCTATCATCCTATTGCATTCATGGACTATGCAATGGATTCGGCGGGCTGTAACTCATGCACATAGGCACCGGGAAACAGAAGCATCATACATTACTCTCCTGTTTAGTTGTTTTAGTTGCAAGTTAAATTGCATAATTACAATACAAATTCATCAATCTAAAGGCCAGAATTATGTAGCATTGACAAACTCAAGTTTTCTAACAGTAAAATCCCTTGATTCATTTCAATGTGTGTAATTCTTTCAGGCTAGTAGCAAATACTTTATTTCAATGATGTTAGCATTTCAGTAACATGCAATATAACTGGAAGACTCGACCCAATAGTGATCCCATTCTATTCACATCATTATTCTTCTAAGAAAAATGTTTTTAGACTCTGCACTTGTGTTACTCTCATAAAAACACGATGAATTCTTAGAGACAATAGACTAAAGCCACATGTTTTGGAGTACCAAATTAATCAATACGAAAGTGTATGATCCTTGATCACCTTTGACCAAAAGCATAGCAACGAAAGCCACATTGTCGACGATAATAGAATCAACACAATTAGTTGGCAGCAACAGCAAGAAGAAGATAGGATTAAATAATTACATTGCATGAGAAGGGAAATTGTCTTGTATGATTGAAACCATAGCCTCCTCAGCCGATCGATCTGCAATGGTTACTGGACCTGCAACATCAAGTGAAAGCACAGAACATAAACATTCACATAAAAGAAAACAAAAAACATTTGAAAAGTGAAAGGGATAAAAATGAAAGAGGGAACAAGTAACCCACTGAGATCATGTTTGTGAATAACGTCGAAGTTCTTCCTGAAGTACTTGCGGATAACTTCTCCGGCAGCATCGGCGAGAGTGTTACCGACCTCGGCGAAGCGATTGAGCTGAAGAGGCGTGGTGTGGGGCGCCATGGCTCTGAGACGGAAGGTTGGGGAGAGAGAAGAAATGGGAATTGGGGAGTGAGAGTGAGAGAGAAAATGGCACTGTGAGAACATTGCACTGCAATTAACGACCCAAAAACAATCTTAGTCTCTTCAAAAACAACACATGCTTCAGTGGTATAGCTACCTCAGACACTGAAACTCTGAAATACAAAGGAGGGTTTTCCATTTGTGCCCCTTTCTCTTGTTTCTGTTCTGTCGCAATTTTTTTATTTTTTTGTGTCATGCATGTTCATAATCAAAACGTGGCCGTTTCAACTATTTTTTCGTTTTCTTCTACGTGATATTTAAATATCCTTTTCTCGAGAGAATTAAATAAATTTCAATGTGAACAAATTTTGAAGAGTTATTTTTCCGCTTTTATAACTACAATATTGTTGATTTATAGAGAAAATAAATTGTGTGTTAGATTGAGACTTTAAATAATAAAATAAAGGTTTTGAGTGGAACACATCAAAATTACATTTATTTATGTAAAAAGGAAATGAAACCTCCTCTTTCCCCTTATACATCGTTCACACCTTTAAATACAAACGAAATGTTAATAAAGACAGCATAATGAGTAACTAGTTTTCATTTTATAATTAAATTTATAATAAATATTTCTATTACTTTATAATTAAAGTTTATAAATATCTTTATTGTTTAAATTTATATTTTAGATTTGTAAGGTAAGTTAAATTTTAATATATACGTTTAACTGTTGGTATATCAAAAATTAATATTTTTGCAAATTTTATCCTTACTGAATCTTTTTATTAATCTATTTTTTGTAGGTGGAGGCCACCCTGGTAAAATAAAAAGATGATATGCTGAAACCGGAAGGGATTACTTTCACCATCTCTTTCAAATTTGAGTTGTCAGATTTTTTTAATTTTTTGTTTTATTTATTTATGGTTCCAAAGTGTATGAGACGATATTAAATATTATTTAATTAATTATAAATTCATTTGTAATATTTAATTGTTATTTTTAAATTAAGTTCTATTTTATTTATCCATCATTTTCAAATTCTGTGATATAATTAATTATTCTGAAATGAACTGTTATTTTATAAAAAGTATATATACTTCACATTTTATATTCCTACAAATTTTACAAATTAAGGCATAAATAAATGAATTAAATTATTTTTTATTTCCTTCTTCAGGAAAGCTTCCATAAACACGTGGTTCTAACTTTTTCTCTCTTATTGTGACAAGAGTTTCTAAACTCAGTCATACCCTAAATTTGTTATTTAATCCTCGAAAACGTATTTTAGAATGCCGATATCTTACTACAAAAATTGTTATCATATTATTTAGGTATTATTATTCTAACATATATTCTTTATAATTCCTCAAAAAATAACTCATTGCATTTAGAGAAATTGCGAAGCTTGCTTCTTTAGTTAATGAATTTTCTATATCCAATACCATATCAAAAATCAAAATTAGTCGAAACTAGGCCTTCTCCATGACAATAATAATACAGCATTTGGAAACAAGGTAGCTTAAATTAATTGAAGACACACCCTCACATCCATATACATACATGATTTAAAAAAAGATAGTCACATCACATAATACAAAGCATAGATAATTGCAACTAATTAGTTAATTAATTAGTTATTAATCACTACTCAAACTAGACCATAACATAGACCGACAGAGCCCATGCATAAGAGAGAGATTTTCAGTGGTTGTGGTGCCCAGGCAATTTTTCTTTGATCTTCTCCATTATGCCCTTCTTATGATGCTCAGGGTGGTTAGGGTTAGGGTTAGGGTTAGTGGCGGTTGGCCGTGTCGGATAGGAAACACCAGTGGCGGCGGCGGTAGTTGTTGGTGGAGAATGCTGCTCCTTGTTCTTCATCCCTGGTAGCTTCTCTTTTATTTTATTCAGTCCCTTCTTCCTCCTCCCACCTTGTCCATCATCCTCAGACTACATACACATGCATACACGTTCCACCAAATGATGGTGAAATTAAGTGTAGTTTCAACAATTTGTTGTATAAAATTATAAAACGATTAAGGAAAGGAGGGAAAAAATGAAAACAATAGGCACTTACCGAGCTAGAGCTAGAGCTGGAGGAACGACGAAGCTCTCTAGTGTCCCTTGGTTGGTTTGCTATAAGATCCCCCACGGTGGTTGTGCCTGTGGCTGCACCAGCACCACCGTAGTTTCCGAAACCAGCACCTGCAGTGGCGGCGAGCGGAGCAGTGGTTGCACCAGTACCACCATAGGGCCCAAAACCAGAACCTGCAGTGGCGGCGAGCGGAGCAGTGGTTGCACCAGTACCACCATAGGTCCCTAAACCAGAACCTGCAGTGGCGGCGGGTGCAGCAGTGGTTGCAATGCCGGTGACGTGGACGGGGTTGCCGTGCTCGTCGGTTAATGTAACTGGGTTACCGTGCTGATCGGTGAGGGGGATAGGGTTGCCATACTGGTCTCGTAGTTGTGCTTCAGCCATTGCAATTTTCTTCAACTTTTCACTTTCTTCTGATTCAACTTCTAGGTAAGATACCTTATTCACAATGTGTGTGCCTAATTATATAACCTCGGCTACGTAGCGGTGAATATATGCATGTAATTCCACTCCAACACGTGGCTCGGCGAAACGCTGACACCTCACCACTGTTGCCACGCAAGAGAATGAGGACAGGTGTCCCTTTGTTTGTAGGGTTACGTGTACCACGTTATCTTTCTTACTTCCATTGTTAAATAAAATTACCAAAATATTATATAAATAAAGTTCTGAAATACCATTATTCTTTGGGTTCCTTGCTAAATGAACTCATACAGCTGTCTTCCACTTAACACTTCATTTAATTTAAATGGGATGATGTAATGGACTGTGGACCCTGTTTTGCATTTGATAAACAAATTGCGAGAGGATATGGTTGTGACAGGGTTCAGTTCGGGACCATACCGATCTTCTGGTTATGAATTGTGGCAAATAATGTCGATTATGCTCCTGTGATGACTTATCTCATAAATGCGTTTTCTGTGACTGATACTTATAGAGTTACGAGTTGGTGACCCAAAAAACAGTTAAATAACTGCGCTGTTCTGGGTATGCAAATTATGGTTTTAATTCTCACATTTAGTGCTGCACCCTAGTATTTTTAAGCTTGTCTCATTCATGTTTTGGTTTTGTACCTTTCACGTGGTAGGCTTATATTAATTGTCCTCACACCAACACTCATGTTTCAAGGATTCTGCTGACATAGGACACTGTTGATCTAAAAAATAAATAATTGTTATGTAATAAACAGGGAAAGTATACATCGATGATAAACCGTGCCTGATACTCATTTTAGATAATAACTTAGATTACGGAACATAATTAATTTTTATTTATAATGAAACTATTTTTTTTATCCCTAATACTACTGTCTTTATAACTATTTTTCTTTTTTCTCATTTACTATATAACGTATACAGTAAAAATATAAAATAAGGATATATTTAAAAAACATAATTTTATATAATTTAATTTAAATATTCTTATGGTATAAACATTTTTTTATATAATTTAATTTAAATAGACTTTTGGTATAAACTTTATATCATCAATCAACTCAATATATTTTGGAAGTGATACTTAAGATACAAGCTAACAGGTTTAGAGAAAAAGATTCTTATAATAATAAATCAAAAATTAAACTCTGGATAGTATTATCTTAAACTTTTAGAGTACCAGATAAGTGGTGGGGGATCCTCCACAAACGGACAAATAAAAATAAATGGAAAACTATCACCTACAACTCTCAGGACATCAAATAAAAATAAAAATAAACGAAATGCAGAACTCTATTCGCAATTAAAATTAACTAATTTTAAGATTACATGATTCATCGTTCAGTCAAGAAGCAACACAACTCCTTCCACCATAAAGCACACAACCGACTGATCGATGCAAGTATTTCAACTTGCTACCGACCAAAAAAAGACCATTAATTTGACAGGATGCTATGTTGAAAACGTTCTTCCATTAAAGCCAACACATCAGAATAATGTATATATATATATATATATATAACTGGATCCGCTAACTACAAAAAACACTAATTTGATAATAGGCTATCCTGAGACTGCTCTTTCATTAAAAGCAACCAACCAAAGTCGATCCAACTAATTGGTATTTGCCTATCAATCTGTGAAACCATTGCCCAACTTCAGAAACTCTGAAGGGCTAAAGTTTTGCATTACATATAAGCAGAACCGTTGACAACAGAACATCAATTGGATCTAAGAATTATATCCATGTAATAAACAAATCAACCTGTACACAATGCAGAAAGACCCTTGGTCTCGAAACACTATTTTTTTACGTCTATATGTTTCATCTTATACTTCTGTATGACTTCAACCTCGTATCCAGTTGAAATTGCAGATTAGTGTATACAGATGCTCCGAAAGCAGGAATTGCATCTTGTCCTTTTCCCAAACCTTTAGAGGATGCACAGATGATTAACAGTGGAACCTGCTATAAAGAAAGTGGAAAAAAAAAATGTTTATTAAAGAAGTATTGAAGATTTCCAGCGTACCGTGCAGAAGAACCTTGAAGTACAATAACTTGAGAACTGCTAGAACGGAAAAGCAGTAATACCACGTTTCATCATTGCAATGCATGGCATAAACAAAAGATGCCACTGATAAACATCCGCATGCAACAGATGGAAGATAATGCCACTAATAAGATAAACATACACATGCAAGAAAAAAAAGATAATGCCACTGACCTCCAAACAACCAAGAAGCACCTTATTCCTTGCTAGATTTTGCCCAAAAGAAACCCTTCTTTCTTGTAGGGTGATTATCTAACATGGATCTGGAACCCTTTGATCCGAAGGAGAAGTGTCGCCGCAGAAAAGGTTTCCCAAAGGAGCTTCTCCTGCTGGAACTGAAGTCATTCCCAGGACCTTTACCTTTAGACCCTCTCCCTTTAAAGTGATCAAACACAGCAGAATCATCATCAATATCACTGTCCACGATCCGATTCTTTGATTTATTGTTTCTAGCCTTCAAATCCATTTCAGCTTTAAGGGCTTTTGCAGACAACTTTATAGTCTGTTTTTCACCGAAAGTGCAAACGGGACAAGCTGGATCATACTTATTGATATCAGATGTCATTCTCTCCAAACATTCAGCATGATAGACATGTCCGCAGATAAGTACAGAAACTACTGAAAGATCATTACTCGCAATTATCTTTTGAGTGCTCCAAGAAGACTTGTCCGCTAAAAGTTTTGAGCAAATTCCACATGATTGCAAATCAACTGGTGAAGCTGAAAACCAACTACTGGATCTAACTAATCTTTCACGGTTAAAACCAAAGGACTCACTATCAAATGACCACCTTTCTCTGTGAGGAGTTCCCATCAGCTCAGAAAAACCAGGTATAGACCAACCATCTGAAGATCCACCATGGGAGCGCATCCCCACCTCATTGTTCCATGAAGGAAACATTGGCCTTTCTTCAGACAGAGAGAAGCTGCTGGGTGACTTGACTGCTGGGATTCGGCTATCAGAAGCTTGCTGTGACAGTTGGTATCCTGAGGAATGGCAGGGCCACCGCAAAGGGGTCAAGTTTGATGGAGGTATGTGACATTGGGATGATAGAGGGGATGTTGATAGAGATGTTGAAGGCAGTGATAGTTTTGTGGGAGATGGACAAGATATTATTGACGATTCCACCAGCCCATTCACCTAGAGTGTCATTCATCGTTAGCAAGTGCTAGTAAAAGGGTCATATTTTATGAATGAAAGAGTAAGTCGAAATTGTACAGATATACATGGATGTTGTGGACTTAAAGTCACGTGACTTCTAAAAAAACTCACACAACATGAATTTTCATCTTGATCGTTGATGATAAGATATAATGTCAATATTCATTTTTTTTTTTCACTCATAAAAAAGGTCTTCTCACTAAATACACCTCCCTTCTAACACACATTCATCAATATAACCTCACCTGTTCCACACTCACGTCCGTAGAAACAGTCCCCGAAAAAGATTGGTCTGCAATAATCACAAATAACTATATTAGATAGCGTAGAAGGACCAATTGACAGCATAATAGTAAAACCATTGGATTAGTTAAATTTAAGTGATAATTATATTTTAATAGGCTGCAAAATAAGCACTACAAAACCACCTTATCCATCATACTTATTTTCTTAGTTGCCTAAATTATATTCCAAGTTTCTATTGAAGGAAGTACTAATTACAGTTCACCTAACCTATCTAAATAACCTAAAAACTTCAATATCCTGAACTAAAAGCTAAATTGACTAAGCCTAGGGTTAAAAATTCTTTCCTGATTTCTCTTCAGTATGACTACTCGAAGATAAAATGCACGACCGAGGAACTTTTCCCTTTCTTAACTTTGTTGGGTAGAAGCCTAGAAGAAATACAAACAAAAATATTTATAAGAAAATAGATAACTTTCAAGATGTGATGATATATGAATGATTTCCAGTGTTTCCTTAGCCAAGGACCACAAATGATTGAATAGCCACTTTGAATTTTTGTAGGGAGAACAAGCATGGACAAAGTAAGAAAAATTTCAATATTTTGGTGGTATCCGACTAAACTCAGCCTGTTTGATTCATCAATTATTTTAATGGAAAAGGGTTGTTGAAATGAATTTATTCTTATTGGTGCTTCAGTCATTTGCTTTTATTTTTCTACAAACTATCACCAACACCTCCCGTCTGGAAAATAGAAATCATCCCAAATAGATCTAAAACTGTTTGAAAATATGGTTTCTTAATCTCACAAGCTGGAAGTCTGTAACTAAATTAATCTAATACAAGTTTCAGAATAACCAAAGATGCTGCTCTTCCATTATTATCATTTCTTTTTTCGATTCCCTTCTAGTTTATTGTGTGTATGGTTTAACTTCAAACATTGATGAGCACTGGCAAATTAAATTTCCAACCATTTCATTTCTCCTATTAGATGCCATCATATTTAAATAACCATTTAATCTAACCCCTCTATTCTTGCTACTGCAACAATGTGCAAATAAAGCAAAAACAGCTGATAGTTCTTTGGTTTCTCCTCTTACTTTGCGATGTCAGTTTCTGTCATCTCATTCACCAAGACAGAAATTTGAGCCTCTACAGAACTATCCATTTAAGAAACCAGACTTGATGCTAATTTACAATTTGTCGTCATATCTAATTGCTTTGGACACAAAAATACGTGAGAAGACATCATCTTTCCAAGTTTCAGACATGTACTAAAATTCCATATCTTTCACGTCTCGGTCATTATAAGTGTAGAATGAACTATGAAAAAACCAAGAGAACAGCCAGTTCTAGAAAAGTCCAACCCAAGTAGGTTAATTTTTAAAAACAAAAGGCAAAATTCCCAAGAGTTACCTGATGTTGAATTTCTCCCACGTACAGCAGTTGCTTCCGAAATTGGAGACTGTTGGCATCTTTTCCTTTGATAATTCTGCAATGGACTTCCGTCCTCTGACACATATGCTGATTCATTTTTATTCTCCGATCCATCATTTCTGCTAATACCATCAGAAAACCAGTTTATAGAAGTATCTTCACCAGCTACACGCCCTCGGTGATCCCACCGAAAGCTCCATGTTGGAGAACATCGAACATTCCGATGCAAAATGTCACTGGTTGATCCACTTTGTACAGTTTTGTCTCTGGCAGCAACACAACAAGCAGCACCCATTGTGAAGTAGCAACAGTTCTTAGTTTCTTACACCAACATAACCACCGAATGCATAGACAGAGATAACCATTCACTCGTTAAGACAGCACTATACCTGGAACAGTAATAAAAAAAAAAAAAAAAAAAAAACAAAAAAAAAAAAAAAAAAAAAAAAAAAAAAAAAAAAACCAAAAAAAAAAAAAAAAAAAAAAAAAAAAAAAAAAAAAATAAAAAAAAAAAAAAAAAAAAAAAAAACAGACCATCAATTGAAAGATAAACAAAATTCCAAATCAAAAACCCCAAATAAAATAAACACAAGAGAAAGACCAAAACTAAGTTTAGAATCACAAGGGCACTGGAAGAGCTAAAGCTAAGGAACCACTTCAAGACAGAGATAAACTTCGTACAAGATCTAAATCAATCTAATAGTGATAGTGATGAACACGCAAATTTCAAAACAGTATAATATGCAGGAAGAGGGAAAAAACTTGAAGAGCATTATTATTTAAAAAATATATATATTCTACTCATCACAGACATAGTACCAACCTGAAATCACTGGTGACACAAGAAAAATAAAAAGAATAATGAAATTCCCCCAAAATTGAAAAGAGCCTCAGAGATGATCCAATAAATTTGATACAGTTTAAAAAAAAAAAAAATCAAAAGAGACGAAATGAAATCGAAAATCCGAAATAGAGAAAACATTGAGCTCACTGTAAAAGTCAGAAGGATCCGAAATAAACGCTGAAGAAAAGGAATTCACAGTGAACAGTAACAGCAATAGTAATTAATATTGTAGTAATTGAGGAGGGAAAGGAAAAACAAGTAGTGATTTTAAAATTGGGAGCACAAAAACGGTTGTTGGGTACAAAATGAACGCATCTTATGGCTATGACACCGACCTAACTGTACCTTTTGACGAAACCAAGAGCCACACCAGAAAGAAAGACAGAGAGACCAAAGACAGAAAAGAGGAGCGTTTCAGCGGTTTCTTACGACGCCGTTTTGGGGACCCTCCCTCTTCTTCAGTAGCGGCGATTCGCACAGAGGTTTTCTGAATTAATAAACCAAAAATGTCTCTGAACAGTTTCGGCCTTGGTTTATCAATTATTATTTTCTGTTTCTTTTATATAATAAATAAATAAATCATAACATTTTTTTATTTATAAAATGTTTATATTTATTCTAATTATTGATAGCAATATTAGGGAGGTAGCTTTTTTGGTTGCCCTGGGAATTTATGCCATTGTTGTAATTCTTTTTCCTTCATATCAATCTTTGCATATATTCCTGAATTTTTGTGCCCATTACTCTTTCTTTCTTTCCTTTTTCTATTAAATATTCTTTAGCTTTGATATGGTCAGCTTAAGCCTAAGTTTTGTTATTATTTAAGAAACTTGTTGAATTGAAAGTTAGTATAATGTTTTTTTATCATGTGGATTTGCTTATATTATTTGAAAATTGATGCAAGAGCCAAAATCAAAAGCTTCCTTCCAACTTTTCCGGCCCCTCCTTTCGGTTGGTGGTGCTTTGGTGGGGCTGCCCTAACCCTAAGCAATCTCTAAAGTCTTTCTTGTTTTTTCTTTCTTACTCTTCAACAAATATTATTAGTAGTAAAGTGATATTTTAAAAAATAATAGTAAATATATATAAAATCAGTTTATCGTATTCTTTTATCAATAATTCTTATAAAAATACATTTTATCTGTTTTTTTTATTATTTTATAGTTAAAATTAAAAATAATAAGCAATCTACGAGTTCAAGATTGGTATTTTTTAATGGTCAACTTTTTCAATTAGGATTGTTCGACTAAATGGGTCTTGAGCAATGAATTTTGTTCATAAATCAATTTCAAGTTTAAAAAATTTTGTTAGACAGGTATACATATACTTTGGGTGCTTATTTTCTATTTTGATCTTAATTTTGTTGACATTTGCATCATATATTGACTAATTTAATCTCGATTCAAAACTTTTTTAAAAAATGTGGTTTGGATAGTTAAGAAAAAAAAAGCAAGGTTTATAAACTACTTTTGTGTGATTATTTTGGTATATTATAACATTATAAATATTTAATTTACATGCAATAGTAAGCACTAATTTGCAAAAGTTCTTTATATATATATATATATATATATATATATATATATATATATATATATATATATATATATATATATATATAT
>Ga0209489_107951_pt1 | contig 15138 bp, 10 predicted proteins | sample SiratrowhiteBW_FD_187527 | JGI IMG/M metagenome (GOLD analysis project Ga0209489, IMG submission 187527) | Root nodule microbial communities of legume samples collected from California, USA - Siratro white BW (SPAdes) (version 2) | ecosystem: Host-associated > Plants > Roots > Nodule | place... | reverse complement strand
AGGACAAGAAGATGATGTTCCACTTCCTATGAAATATAAAAGTTTGTGTCATTTACTTGGTCAATAATTGGCTCATACTTTATCTTCTTTCAATTTTTAATGCATAGTTTTCTTTTAGATTTTAACATCATACAGCTGGGATCGTAGTGTGAAATATTTTCGACAGTACGTAGATAGTTCCATATACAATGTATGAATTTGAAAAAAAAAAGACTTTTCACATAATCTAACGCTTTCTTTTTCACTTCGAATTAATATAGTGTAATATTAGTTTTAGTAGAGTATAATTGTTTTTGTATTGACTTTTGGTAATATCGTTATTTTTAAAAATGAATATAATAATTAAATTTATCCTCATCCCAAAGTTTCCTGTTCTTATAATTTATAGAAAGGTTTGAACGTGATTTCATATTTTAAAAGTTATTCAAATTGAATTAAATTAGAGATGTAAATTAATATGTTTACGAAATGATCGAAAAGAATAACATCTTAAGTTACAAGGTATAATTTTTTTATATAATTATAAATTTAATTATTATACTAATTTTAATAACACCTCTTTTGGAAAGTGAAAAGTAGGATGCAGATAGATGTAAAAACATTTTTTAAATAAATAGTAAAATTACAGTTAAAATAATATATATATATATATATATAGATATATATATATATCTTAAGATTATATATTCTTATTTATCTCTTTACAGAAAATTATTTTCACCTTTTTCTTTCTTATTTTTATCTATCAAAATAAAATATTAACCTTTTCATTTTATTTTATTTTTATCATTTTTATTTATTGTTTCCTTATTACTCCTTATTCTAAATACACATTACTTCTTCGGTTTTCCTATCCACATTATTATAAACTTATTCTATGTTACTAGTATCATACTATTTATAATATTTTTTAACTCTTATTTATATCATTTTTGTGTCTGGTAAGTAAGTGATATCAATATTTTTCTTCTTAATTATATCACATATTTACTTACCTTTTATTGATTTTCCTAGTCCTTTGATATTAAAGTACATGATTCTTATAAATCTTTAACATTGTTTACTTCCTCCCTTCTTTGTTGACGTATATTATTTCTCTTTTTAATTTTCTCTATCTTAGTTATCATATTTATCTTCCTTTCCAAAATAAGTAAACCCTATGTTCCATAATCTAATAGTTTACTGAATTATTCTCAATCTAGTAAAATTTATTACAATTATGTATATCAAATATTTGATAAAGAATTGCTTAGAGAGTGTATAACTAACATTAGGTTTCACCTATGGTCTGATAGTGTAGCCCAACTATTTCATGTTTCCCTTACATGGTTTTTCTTCTTTATGTTACTTGTCTCACACACCATAAGATTCCTTCAAAGTATTCTCACCTCCAAAGTTTAACAAAATTTCCTGCATCAAACCCAGTTCTCTATTTCCTATGATGGTATTCTTAGTTCAAATTTTGATTGGTTGAAAAATGAAGCAATGAAAAGACAAATTCATGAGGAGTGGAACTCAGAGGAATTTCTCAAACCAAAACTCCTGTCAACTTGGGTCAAAGTCTAGTCTATAAATTTCTTTCCAGTGTAAATACATTCCTTGTAAAAAATAATAGAGTATAGGATTTTCTTTAGGTCATGTATTTAGGCTTTTAGGATTTGATATGTGTAACCCTAACCCTAACAGAGAGGTAGCACGCCTAGCTCTTCTTTTAAAACGTGATAGCTCCTCGTTGGAAAGAAAGGAGTCTTAGATTGCACACTATGTTTGGCATTTTAGGTTTGAGGTTGAATCTCCTTGTGCCACTTGGCAACCTCTTACTAGAGAGGATTTGTGCCTTGGGCTACAAGTTAGGGTTCCATAACTTATAGGAGAAGCTAGGGTTAGGATAGATGAAGCTTTCACTGTAAGCTTCCTCCATTCTTCTCAATCTATAAATAAGCATGCAAGACAATCTAAAATTCAGCTTGAGTGAATTAATGAAGTGTTGTAGAAATTTGTTCGGCTTCATTTGTTCTTAGCTGCTCTTTGTTAGTTCTTCTAGAGACTAGCTTAGGATCTACTTGAAAGTTGGTCTAACCTCTCTCAATTCCTTGTTCCACCTAGCCATTCTTCTTTACCGTATCACTTCCATTACTTCATACATTGCTTCCACTCTCTATTTCCATTGGTGCAACATCTCTAAGTTTCATTGCATGCACATCAACCACATCAAGGATGGAACGATGCCCATCACTTGTCCTCTGTAACTTTGTTAACCTTTATGAGTGTGCCTAACGTAGCAAGTGCTTTCACAAAGTATTCCACACCACAAAGTGTAATCAAAATTCCCAAGCACTAAATCCATGTTTTTCTATTTTCCATGATGGTATTTTTATCCAAATTGTGATCAGTTCAAACATGGTTGATAGTTACTCCTTATTTTCCTTTATAAAATTCTCCATGTTCTCTTTTCCTTCACCTACAAAAAGCATTGCATTATCTCCCAAATAACATATATAGATCAGCCTAAATCCACTAAAGAAAAGCTCTCTCGTATCACTTCCATCGTTCCTATAATATGCATACTTCTAATGTAATTGTGTTTCATCCATTCGCTCTCGTCCTCTGCAGTCGTAAACTCCATACCTTCCCATATGTGTTTAGTTTGTGAGTTATTCGTTTCTCTTAGACCATGTTAGGTATCCAAGCATGATTCTAAGTTCAATATTGGGTGAAAATGAAAAAGTTGAGCAACATATAAGAAAGAAGACCCACAAACCTAATGAATTAAGGTTTTGGGTTGAAGGTGGTGTCATTCCCTTGTGTGGGGCTCATGTCTCATTCTTGTTTGATCTCTCCGATGTTTTCCCTCGATTTTTCCAACAAGTGATATCAAAGCCGATGGTTTGTGGTGATGACTGGCTCAGACAAGTACAGTTTGATCCCTGTATCGAAAGTCTTCCTGATGGAGGTTTCAGGCAAGCGTGTCCCGTTTAAGTGTGTAAATGGCGATACAAGTGAGGGTCCTTTGTTAGTGAGGTACTCGTGTTTGAAAATACTTAATGCCCTAAAATTTTGGATTGAAGGTGGTATTATTTTCTTGTGTGGGACTCATGTCTCATTCTTATTTGATTTTTCTAGTGTTTTCCCTCAATTTTCTCAAAAAACCATTTGTACATATGTTTGATTATTAACCTTCTTCAGCCACACCTTTCTTTTAACTTTGAGGTTTGGAATTACTAACATCTTTGACCGTCTTGCCCACAATTTTTGATAGATCCTCATACTTATAATACTTAAGACTCTTAACATGAATTTTCTTATTCTCAATCCATATATTGTCCAATTGTTTCTCTGATGTTTTTGGATTGTGAATCTCATAGGACCTCACAAAACCAAAACATTGACTCCTCTGATTAAGTCTTCTAGAAATAAACACATCTTGTATCTTCTTCTATCTCTCAATTATCCTTCACAAAAGAAAGATGAGAGCTTGCACATATGCTAGTAGGTATAGGTTAGAATTTTATAGGTATAGGTTAGAATTTTATTGGTGAGATGTATTAAAAAATGGAACTCTGGTTTGGGTTGAAAAGAAGCTTCAAGAAAATGTGTGATTAAAGATTATATATTTAATGTTGAATGGCATATTTCCACCTTCAACCGGATAACTTAAAAAACTAGCTACATCATCTTTAACTATATTAATTTCCCTCATCACCTCTGATTAATTCCCTTCTGAATTTCTTCTTTAACTACAGTTTTAAACATAAACCTGTATGTGTGGATGTATATAAGAAAACTAATTATACTAATCATTATTCACAACCGGAAACTTGGTTGCTTTTTAGATACAAACTCATCGGTGGGGGAAACTTCAAAGTGAGTTTTAATTTGTTCAAATCTCTCTGACAGAAACAAGCTTTCAAAGCTTTTCAGTGCTGCTGAAACCCTCACTTGTGCCATGAACAATGCCTTCACAGGCCTGTGATCCGATAGTTTTGACTCACTTCTACCGTACTCAATTTGCTTTAAACCTTTGCCCAGCCATATAATTCTGTCACACCTATAACATCAAAATTTCCACAGTTTAAGCACAGTCATTCTTATTAGGTCATTTTGGTGTATCTGTTTACACTTTTTTTTTAATTAAACAACATTGTTTAACAACATTTATTGATGGAACAATGAAAGCTTTAATTAAGATTTAGGCATGAGTATGTCTTACCATGCTGGTGCTCGTTTCTTTGCTCCTTTTTTGCAGTGATAACAACATCCATAGTACAGGTCAGAATTTGGACAATACTTGTAGGTTGGGGCAAATTTGATTGTGCCCTCATGCCATCCTTTTAACATGTTTCCACTCATCACTTCCATCATTAGCTTCAATTTCATTAATTCAATCCAAGTTAGAAAATATACAGTTAATCCAACAAGATATGTATTCTATTTTCATTTCCCAAATAGAACATATAGAAGTGTACATATCAAGGTGAGTATAAAAAGATAACCTCATGGCATAATTAAAATGAGTAAACGAGATTACTTTAATGTATATATATTTGTATTCTTATTTATGGATTTACACACCTGATCATATTCTAGTAGGGAGTCCCAGTCTTCATTTTCAACAAGTAAGCGTGTTGTTTCTTTTGGTAGAGAAATTCTGTAATTTAAATCTCCTAACAGTATTATGTGGCTGCACAACATGGCCATCATTAGTTAAATGGTTAAAGTAATACAACTTGTAAGTCAAGGTAAAGGTAATTAAACTAAATTCTGTTTGAATATTGAGTAATTAACTAAATGGTTAAAAGTCGGCAGAAAGTAAATTCTATTTTAATATTGAGTAATTAAAAGGGGTCAAATGGTTTTCTTTTTAATTATATTTCTATGAATACGGATACTGATAGGTGCAAATGTTTTGTATTTAATTCTAATTGGCACCTCTTTGCAACTTTTTCATTAATTAATTAACTCACAGTCCCTCTTTAGCTACAAACAAAAGAGCCAACAAAGAATAATATTTTAAATGTTTTGGCGGCCTTCAACATTTAGTAGGACAAATTCAAAAGCTGGAAACACACAATGATGCTTTCAACTAGCGATTAAGTAGCAAATTCTTTATTTTAACAGCCATAAAAATAAAAAACAAAAAATAAAGTTATTCAATATTGGAACCTTGTTTTCATGATTTGTTGGGAAAGGAACCTAATTACTATTAAAATAAAACCAAAAAGCAATTATTGAGGTTGATTAGTTGGAGGGTTTGTAATTAAGAAAAAAATGCCATTGTATACTTACTCATGATCAAGAATCTTTCTTGGCAAATCAAGCAAAGGACCTTTTGGAAAGCTTGTTCTTGAAAATATTTCAGCAACATTAGAGTTTCTGTGCCTCTCATCCCCCTCTCTCCCACCAGAAGCTAGGTGACCACACACAAAGCAAAAACTTGTTTCGTGTAACACAAATCTCACAGACACAGAACCCTGCAAATCAAATCAATCAGAGTGGAAAAATTAAATAACTTTAATCAATAGGACTTTTTTGGACACTAAATGAAGTTGATGTTGACAGTGATGAGCATATAATTAAACTGCTAAGTGAAAAAGCAATAGATGTATATGAAGGGTAATTAATTAAGGTAATAATATGAATGAAGTGGGGTTTGGTTAGGTAACCTTGTTCCCTAAGCAGCCCATGATGCCACATCCGACACATGAGACACTTGGATGTTGAATGAATGGACGAAGGTGTCTCTTAGCCCATACAGATATCATTATACCAACCATTTGCTTGCTAATGATACATTGAAAATCTTGTGGGGCTTCACGCTTCTGCTGACCTGGATTATCACTATTTCTATCATTTCCTTCCTTACTGCAACAATTCTTAATCTTTTCATCTTTCAAATCCTTATCATGTGTGCTCTTGTTCAGGGCTTCTCTGATCATGGAGTTCCACTTGCTACAAATCTTACTGTTTTCATACCCCACTACATTGGATGCTTTCAGAGGCACAATTTCTTGAAACCTAAACAGTTCAAAATAATGATAATAATTAAGCATCTTGCACCACATGCATGATATTAAAGATTGTCAAAAGCACCTCAACTCAATTCATACCCTAATACATAGATGTCACAGGACTTGTTGCATGTCTCCAACAAATCCTCCATGTTCACTCCTTCATCTGGGGCAACCCCACCTACGTTCCATGTGCTCACAAAAATCCTTAAATCATTAAAAAAGAAAGATTATTTCAGAAACATATATATGGAAATAATTAATCAAAATTAAAAGAGACTAAAACCCAGATCGAGCATTATGGAACTCTATCAAAGATATATACACTGCATTTCATCCGATGTGTGCAGTGAGGGAGTTGTGAGAAGGAATTAATATATCTTACTTGTATTTTTGTGTATCTTTGTGATCATTAAGAATTGTTCTGGATCTGAGAGATGAGTGAACATGAGGCAATAAGGGTTCTGCTGGATAATCTGCTATAAAATTCGTGCTGCCCACTCGCTTGTTGAGTATCTTATTGGCCACTAATGCTGGCCACATGAACTAAGGGAATTGCACATGCACAAATAGATTCATGTAAGTAAAGAATAGGTAAGAAATGAAAGAAGAGAAGGGAAGTTATAGATGTTTGATGTATACTTACATCAGTTAGCTTTCCAGACATGGTAAGAAACAGTGGTTTGTGGTACTTTTGGCGACAGAAATATATATATATCAGAATGACATGAGAAATGAATAGATGAGAAATTGATGAGAGGGAGGAACAGTTTTAATGATATGTGACGTAGAAGAGGATATAGCCTTTGGACATTTTGGATATATTATAAGAACATTTTAGTCGCATTGATTGTCCCAGCAAGGGAGAGAGAGAGAGGAAAACATGGGTCTTGTTGAAGAATTATGGAATGGAATTGATGAGTAGAGTTATATATTGATGTTTGTAAATGGTTGAAAAAGGGTGCAAGTGGGAGTTGTGGTCCATCACAAGGTATTGGCAACCCTTTTGCTTGCTATTATGAGGGCATTTTCAAAATTGCTGGAAAACGACCCAATATATATTTTCGTTTACGACAACGTTGAAATTTCATTGGTTTCGATCCGATTATCATAACTTATTTAATAATCTCATTATGCACAAAATGGACCCAAATTTATGTTATATTGTATATATATAAAAGACTATATCAATACACCTTACTAATTTTTATATCATTCAATCCTCGATAAAAAAGTAATTAGTTCATATTTTAGAATTTTTAAAGATATATATTAGTTGCATCAACTTGTACTTATGTAGATAAAATATAAATGATTCAAAATTAATATAAAACTTTTATAAATAATATATGTGAGTAATTTTTTAATTCCAAGTTGAATTTTTGAAAAAAAAAATATGATTTAATTTCAAAATTATTGAATCAAATGAAAATTAGTAAAAATTGTACTAGTATATTATATATTTTCTATCTATTTATATATATATATATATATATATATATATATATATATATATATATATATATATATATATTATTAATTAGATGTGTACGTTGAGTAGCAATATAAAGATTTTACTTGAAAAGATATGAAACTTGTTAAGATTTTTTTTTTCTTTTTTACATTTTAAAAGTCTTTTTGTTGGTAGAGATATTTTCTTCTATGAATCAAGATGTCTCCTTTGTCAATTGAATATGTAGGTGTAGTGTATGTAAAGACACTATGATATTCAAATTAAATGGGATATAAATAAAATAATAAATGTGTAATTAATAAAAAGTGGTTCATCACATATTTATAATATTTTAATGAGTTTTTATCTATATGGGTTTTAGTTGTATATCACATATTTATAATATGGGTTTTAGTTGTATGTTAAAGTTGTCTAAATACTTAGTTAGCATATAATCATTTGATTACTTAAACACGTCTTAATAGAAGATGTTAAGAACATACTGATTGAGTAATATTATTGGTACATAGTCTTTCAGTTTGGAGCAAAGATAAATGATGAAGAGTCTCAAGAAAGAAAGAAATAAATTATTTCTTTAATGAATATTTTATTGATTATATATCCATAGTTTCACTTGTTAGGCTAAAGAAAAAGAATAATGAAGAGTCTTAAGAAAGAAAATTTTAATTCTTTGTCCAACACCTTTTTTGGTTATATTTTTATATTGGCATCTAGATTTTCTTACTAGGTTTTAACTTGATTGAGTCTTTCATATTATTGCAAATGTCATGACAGCTGTTAATCTAAAAAAAACAAGAATTTTTTTAACAATATTTGAGGATAGTGTGTGGCTTCCATTAAGAATAAGAGAAACACAATCAAGTTCTGTAGGTTCATCCTATTATGGACTTGTAGTCTCTGAAAAACAAACCTTAAGAGAAACCATAAGATATAGGTGAACTCTTCTCAAACACATAATTATGAAAGGTCTCATTCTCATCATTTTTTGAAGAGGTTGTACTAGCAAAACACTAAACTTTGGTGTAAGTTCGTCTTTATGGTAAGTTTCTTGAGCCAAGCTATATTGAACTAAATACCGAACAAGCTACCTAGATACAAATACTCAAGTACATCGAAACCATCACAGGTTTGCATTTCAGTACAACAAATAAAATTTCAAAAGAGAAACACAAGTATGTTTGATGGAACAGTGTAATTCCAAGCTTACTAATGATAGTGAGAAACCAACTAACAACTTTTGTTATCTATCATTATTAACACAGTGTAGAAGAAAGTAGTAGAAGATAAATTTGTAAATGAAAACTCTCTTCTCTTATTGATGAAAGAAAGGTACTCTATATAGTACATGGAATAACAAGATCATAATAAAATAGTTACTCTAACATAATTACTAACAATCCTCACATAATAATAACAAGATCATAATAGAATCGCTAATAATCCTCACATAATAATCACTAATAATCCTCACATAATAATTATTTATTAATATCAACAACTTTCATTTTCACATAATACATAATAAAGCTAAAGCCTTATTGATAGTCCAGTCGTACAAGAAAGTGACAGAATCCTTACAATTAGTTATGTTGCTCTACTACATTGCATTTCTGTGCTAATCCATGAAACTACAATTTTCTCTTCCAATACATGCATCTCCTATACCATGCTAACTCTAGTGTTATAGTGAATCCATTAGCTTTCATCCCAATTCGCCCAACAGGTCCTAGTTGTACATCTACAATTCCAATTTAAAATCAATCTAGGCTTTATGACTGATACAGATTAGACACCATCAAATAAACCCACTCCTACAACAAACATGTTACCTAGCAAATTCTCATTTAATAGACAATAAACATAATCTAGGATTCAGACACAGTCTGAAAAGGAGAAACCTTCCCTCCCATGTTTCCTATTCATCAAATTCCATGTTTCAATGTGTGTAGTAGCAAATATCTCTTTTGCATCAAATATTTTATTTCTAAAAATAACATTATTCCTAACTTTCTAAATTTTCTAGACCAGACCTATCCAAACTATTTTTCACATTGAATTGCATTTAGCATTAAAGAATGTGATATCAAACCAGAGAAAGTGATCCTTTGGTTGAGAATGATGGACAAATTGAACACCAACTCATGAGTCACATAAATACTTTAGATTTTTTGGCATGTTAACAATAAATGACTAATAGTCTCATCCTAGTTTTGGCAAAAGACACACCTACTATTGATTCCAACAATACCTACTTTTATCAAATTATCAGCTATTGATAACTTGTCCAACAAGGCCCTCCAAGGATAAAATTGTGCAGAAGGTAGTGCCTTTGTTGTCCATAGTTTGTGAAAGTGTATGTCATCATCCCTTCTCATTTTGTTCCTAATTCTGTTGTAAGTCGATTTAACAGTGTATGTCTCGTCCCCTTCACCTAACCAAAACCACTTATCCTCTATAGCCTTGTTTAACCTTTATGATTCTAATTCTTGAAGAAATTCCTGAACTATTGATTTTTCTCATTCAAACCAATTTCTCCTCCAACCAAATTTCCATTGCCATAAATTTTCACACCATTCCCATACCATACTCACTTTAGCATCCTTTTGACGTGAGTTTGCATGCACTCTAGGTATCTATCTTTTAAGATACCCTGACCCAACCATTTATCCTCTCAAAACAGTATCCTTTTCCTCGATCCAAGTAACTATTCAGTATTTTTCATTAAAAAACATTCCTTCCAAGCCTTCCCCGCACACTTTCCTAAGATCTTTCCACCGACTAGATTCATTTGATCTCTTAATACATCCATCCAATACTCTCCAAGATCATATTTTGATTCCAAAATTTCTTTCCATAAATTGTTTTCTTTTGTTCCTAGCCGCCACTTCCACTTCCCAAGTAGGGTCTTGTTCAAATTTTTTAATTCTAAAACTCTCAAACCACCTTTCAACTTAGATTAGCAAATAATATCCCATCTAACCCAATCTTTTTAACGATGATCATGTCCCCAACCCCACAAAAAATCTCTCTGTATTTGTATAATTTGTTCCCTAACCTCCTTAGGCATCTTAAAAATTGATAACAAGAACAATTGCGTAGCTGTTAAAACTGATTTAATTAAGCATACCCTACCAACTAGAGACATGAACTTCCCTTTCCATCTTGACAATCTTCTCCTAATTTTTAACACTGTCCCTCCCCAAAATTCTTTCTTTCTATCAACCCCATAAAAAATCTCTTTGTATTCGTATAATTTATTCACTAACCCCCTTAGACATCTTAAAAATTGATAACAAGAAGAGTGGCATAGCTGTTAAAACTGATTTAATTAAGCATACCCTACCAACTTAAGACATGAACTTAACTTTTCATCTTGACAATCTTTTTCTAATTTTTAACACCGTCCCTTTTCAAAATTCTTTCCTTCTATGGTTTTTACCTATTTTAACTCCCAAGTAAATGAAAAAAAGCAACATACAATAACAGTTTAGTACCGCAACAAAATTATGAATTTGAGATCTAGCCACATATATTCCAGCTATCTTACTTTTATTGAAATTGATTTTAAGTCTCAAAGCCAACTGGAAGCATTTCAAAATACTCTTGAGAATGATAATATTTTGATTAGTGAGTTAATAACAAACATAATATCATCCGCAAATTATAAATACTTACTTAATCATACTTACTTAATCACTCTACTTTACACCTTTACTCCCTTCTTTTCTTATCAAGCTACAAAATTTCTTTCACAAATTATATCAAATTACTAATTTTTATTGTTTATGTCACCAAAGTTCCAAAAGTAAATAAAAATAATATTTCTATATTCTTTTACTCAAAGCACACCTTAAAAAGAAAACGTTACCAGTTTAGTATAATAAAAAATTAAAATCCACCACTAAGAAATAACTCTTCAAAGTAAATTATATCTCGAATAACTATTTACTCAATCACTTTTCTTAAATAATTACTATGTAACTATCCAAATCTATACCTCTTTCCATGCACGCTATGAAACATGTCCATATTGATTAATTCCTCAGGGACAGTGACAAATGTATTACTATCACAGTTTATCGCTCATGAAGTAATTATTATTATAAAATAAATTTATTGTACATAGCAATTTGTAATTGAATCACTGTGTACAATTTTATATTCTCACTTCATAACTATTTTCTTTCATTTTAAATGCTCAACTCTTAAACATATATATGATTCTCTTATTATAAAAATAAGAGAATTAAGTATGATTTATGTCACCCTTAAAGTTGATATTATGTATTATAATAAAAAAAAATATGTTGTGTTGATTGCATTTATTAAATATTGTAACTTAAGGCTAAAGTAAACTGTTTATCAAATTCTATCAGCTACAGTAAAAGATAAGAAAAGAACACAACAGAAACAAAAACAAAGAAAAAAGGTTTGCAAAGTTCCAATATATGGAAATGGAAGAATTAAATTAAAAATATAGAAGTTCATTTATTTTACAATTAAGAATTGGAGTCCACTATGTATAAGGTTGGTGACATTCAATCCCCTTTCTAAGAATCTTTCACTTAGCTGCTGATTATCTGGTTTGCACTATTCGTATCTAGAAAGTGTCACTAAAAACCAAAAGTGTAAAACGAAACTAAAACATGATTGGTTATATTATGAATTACGTGAAGACAAAGGTTAAGTATTTTTTATCATCGTATCATAATTTTTACACTTTTTGTTAAAAAAAATGAAAACAAAAGGGATGTCAGAGTGCATGTTTTTCGTTTAATTTGTATAATTATGAAATAAATTAAGTAATCTACTAGCCATGAAAGTGATATATGGAGACGTCATTATGGTAGTAATGAAGATTAGTTTGGTTAGAAACAATATGAGAAATAGGAAGCGTGATTGGATGGACGGCACCACAGATTCTCATCAACCTTATCTTATTTTAAAGTGATTATCCAATTAACTTCCATCTTCCTACCTCCATCAAAATTATATTTCTTTTAAAACACCATTAGTGTAAAAGTTGCATCTAATCAAATGGGGACCATTACTATTTTTTAATGCACAAAGAAAGGGGAGTTTCCAACAAAAAGGGAAATAAACTATAGTTAAAAAGAGTGAAGGGCATTTGAAAATCAAATGGAAGCAAAGTTTTGAATAGGGTGAGACAATCTAGAAACCCTATTTGCCTCTCATATCCAATGACAACCACCCACCTCTCATTCACATGATTAGTCTCATTCACATGATTAGTCTCATTAATTATTTTTTTATACATTTTTATGTGCTAAAGCACGTTGTATTGCACCTACCAATTCCACAAATAATATGATAACAATAGAAGATATACTTTCTGATAAGGATTAAGAGAGTTTATACAAAGCATACGTCTGTTTGAATGATAGATAAAAGAGTGATTCAGAGATACTTCTATATTTTGAGTACACTATATTCATACAATTGACATTTGTTTTAAAATTCATGAATTTGAAGGTAAAATGTGGGTGAAGTAATAAAATTTTCACTAATTTACTAAAGCTTTTGAAGAAAATGTTATTGAAAGACAATACTTTGTCAAACCATATATGTATTAAAAATAAGATATTTTGTCTCATGAGTTTGGAATACTAGAAAAATACATGGATTATCATATTGATTGTATATTGTACAGAAGAAAATTTGAACATTTTCACAAGTGTTAACATCATGAGACATGACACTACAAAATAAAAATTTTACTCAAAATACCTTTATTAATGATTAAAATTTGAACATTTACATAAGTATTCACATTGTAAGGTATAACAGAAATTTGATTCAGAATACCCTTATCGATAATTAAAAAACTTATAATAGTTTTAAAAAAATAGAATTACATAAAGTACTCTATCTAATAACTAAGTGAAGAATATTAACATTGTGTTAGAAAAGAATCAAAAAATTTATCTAATAAAACCATTTTAGAAAAAAAAAATAAAAAAAATAAATATTTTATGACCTTTCATTTCATATTGATGTCACCATAATATAATATATTGTATTGATATTAAAGGCAAGAGAAAGAATGTGGTTAGGGTTTATCAAGATCTTCATGAAATGAGAATATGTCCATAATTCCAATAACATGTTTATTATCAACAAGTCATTCATTATGAAAAAATAAACAAGAAATATAATTATGTGGCCTTATTTATTTAAATGGATGAACTAAGTTAAAAGATATATAAGGATTTTGAAAGGGTATACATATAATCCAATCAAAAACATTAAGTCGATTTAAAATATTAATAGCTAAAATATATATTATAAAAATTTCTGAATTCTTAAAAATATATTAAATAAGAAAGTTTATGTATTATCATAATAATAGATATGAATGAAAATACTTAAAGATACTTGTAATGTAAGTATACAAATAAAGAATGAATACATTTTACAGTTACTTTATAAATGAATAGAAAATTGAATTTTCCTTTATTTGAAAAATTTATCTCTTATGGTTTAAAACTCCTTCTATATATTCTTATATTGAATTGTTTGATTTAAATAATGAATTATGTTGCACATGCTCTCTTTGAAGTAACATATTCTTCATCCTCTCTTTCCTTTAATGTCTTAAAGTTTTTTTTTCTTTAATTCTTTTTTGGTCTTGTATGGAATGAAGAACATATCTCTTCATTACTTCTATAAGATGGTTTGGTTAATGGTTTACCTTATGAGGTTTACATAATCCCACAATTTATCAAAATTCAAAACTCCAATCAAATTCAAATTCAAGTTTTTCGTATTTTCTTAACAAATTCAATATGGTGTATTTGGAATTAACTATAGTAGAGATTGTCAACTAATAAAAAAAAAAGAAAAAGAAAAACCCTGCTCCACAAAATTCCATGGAAAAGGTTTTAATCAACCATCTGTGTATAGTAAATTCTCTATTGGATAAATCAACACTGGCTTAGAAGAATATATTCGAAGAGTCTTGGCATTTTTTTATTTTTTACTTGTAATAATAGTTAAAAGTTGACCCTTTATGTAGTTAGAAATAAAATAAAAAATGTTTTACGGCGATTTTTAACAAAATTAATCTTAAACTAAGTTGTGACTGCTTTTAAAGTATAAAAAAAAACTAAATTAAACTTTTAGAAATATTAAAGATCACATTAAATCAAACAGAAAAAGATAAATTAATAAGTAAATCTACAGTTCACCCTTCTTTAAAAGAAAAAATAATAACAAAAGGTTCATGTCTCTAATTAACTATCTTTGCACTTTTTGTTGCTTTAAAGTATCACTAGAATGAAGTTCCAGTGCACCAACCACCACCATAAACGTAACTCGTTTTTCTTTCTTTCTTTAAGGTTGACTATACTTTAAAAGTGATCCATAATCATAATTATAAAAGTAATATTTTTAAATTTTTTTCAATATTATATTTACCATTTTTTTATTTCCAAGATTTTGGAATCTTCACGGTCCCAAAAGGGTCATAGTTCCAGATGACTAGGATAAGATAATAATGCATCCCATTAGACATTTGGATATTTCGTGGGAAAATCACTTCCTTAGGCATAGTTTGTTATATGAGAATTATTAAGTCAATCCTAAAGAAAAAATGAATGATTAGTGAAAAAAAAAAAAAAAAAGGGAACAAAAAAA
>Ga0209489_107944_pt1 | contig 15145 bp, 2 predicted proteins | sample SiratrowhiteBW_FD_187527 | JGI IMG/M metagenome (GOLD analysis project Ga0209489, IMG submission 187527) | Root nodule microbial communities of legume samples collected from California, USA - Siratro white BW (SPAdes) (version 2) | ecosystem: Host-associated > Plants > Roots > Nodule | place: USA... | reverse complement strand
CATTCCAAAGAGCTAAACATTCAGAAACAAAAAGCCAAAAAAAAAAAATTTTTTTTTTTTTAGCTTGGGCGAGACCAATTTCGTCCAGGCGAAAATACCCCTCGCCTGAGCGAAAAATTTATCGCTTGGGCGAAAGTAGTCCAGGGAGTAAGGTCTATTTTCACCTGAGCGAAAATACTCTAGCCTAGGCGAGAATACCTCCTCGCTTGGGCGAAAGATTTCTCGCCTAGGCGAAAGCACTCCAGAGAGCACACATGCTCTAGGGGCTTCCTCGCCTGGGCGACTGTACCCTCGCTTGAGCGAACTACTTTCTCGCCTGGGCGAGTAATTTCCCGCCTGGGCGAAAACAGTCTAAAGAGTATACTTGCTACTTGAAACCATTCTTGCCTGGGCGAGATGATGTCGCCTAGGCAAATTATGCAGAAAATTCAACAGAATTCACTATATCAGAGTTACCATGCATGCCTCACATGACTAAATTGGGTGAAAATCAAGCCACATACACGATGAATGATCTACCCTAGCACAAATTATCTATTCAACAGATCAACATGTCATCAATTTTCACACTACTATATCATACATGCAACATTCAATTCAACATTTCAGACCTGCAGGAAACTTTACCAGATACAAATTGTACAATTATTACCATCATTAACTTCTCTATTCAAGACTTAAATTTGTAAACCAAACAAGCACTAAGGTTAGGCTCCCTTGCCTGAATTGCAGTTGAAATTCTCTATAACAATCCCAATAACCTATGGTCCTCAGGAACTCGAATCTGCACTAAAGGACCTCTAATCAACGGTCAGACTAACAGACTATGAAGCTGAGCTCACAGAGCCACCGTCTGATGGCTCAGAGGCCACATGCAAGCTCAGTAAACAGAGGAAAGAGAAAACCTAAAACTGACTCTAAGAGAAGGGACAGAAAACGAACTTACTCTATTGGAGATTCTGATCGGATAGACTTGCTCTGTTTTCCGCCACGAGTCCAATGGTGGGCTCCGCTCGAGAAACTAATGGAAGACAGACGCGAAGTCTTAGAGAGAAGTTAGAGAAGAGGGAGGTCAGAGGTTTTAGAGAGATGGTGGCTCAAGTGGGAATGAGACTTGATTACTAACTTTTCCTATAAATACGTGTTTTCAGTTTAATAATATAATAATCAAATGTTCATTCCACTTTTACCACTTCTACTCAGATGATAGATTTTCTAGGTTGTTACATTAATCTCAAATAATAAAATAATTTCAATGATTGTTAAAAATATTTCTTAGACGTTATTTTTCAACAATAAATATTGTTGTGATGCTTGTTGTATGCTAAACGGAAAGGACAGGACAATAACTATGTACTCAATTCGTATGTACACATCCCAAAATTTGAAAACAATGAATGCAATTGATGTTACACTTAATAATTACTATATTAACCGTGTCTATGTATTTTTTTTCTATATTTGTAATGCATCCTTAAATTAAAAAGAGAGTTACAAGACCACAATTAACAAGTCATAATTTATTAAAAATATATTTAAATTCATTTATAATCAATATAAAAAAAAAACTTATAGATACTTAAATTTATTTATAACTCAACTTTATTTAATATTATTCACAACTCAAAGTCATTGATTATTGTAAATTAATGAATGTCAGTTCAATTCCAATACGAATATAAGTTGTCATATATTACATTGTATTATTTCAATATCAAGAATAGTTCTCATATATTACATTATATAATGTAGGAGTAACATATTTAACATCTTATTTATTTATTACATTTCAATTTATTATGAACATAACTAATATAATTAAATGCAAATCATAAGTGATTAAACAATATGTACATAAATCAACTAAATCCTTTTAGTTGTATCTATGTTATCTTTTAGAATTCTATAGTTGTTGATACTTTAAAGTATTATACTTGATATACATTAATAATAAAAAAATATTAATTATAAGAATTATATGAGATTAATGTAATATATAAAAAGAATTGATTTTCATCATCAATCTATTTTATGTTTAAATAATGTGAGGACTTTTTATGTAATGAAAAAAACTAATCATGCACAAATATAATTGTTGATTATAATTTATTGCAAGATATTTAAATAATTGATTATAATTTATTTATTAAAACATGTAATTGTTCATAAAATATTTCTCTTATCACCTAGTAATTGATTATATGCTTGTATTTTAGATTTTTTATTGTCAATATAGTGAATGACTTAAAGGATCCACAAAACATATACTTGAATTATTTAAAGTGTAATAAATTATTTAGGTAACAAAACTATAAATTCAATGTGCTAAAGGACCTATATTATCCATAATTGCACCATTGTTATGTTAAGCTCTTTGGTTGCCTAATACAATCTCTAAAACATCAAACACGTGTATATATTTGTGGGATGATCTTACTATTCCTAAAAACATTGAAGTTCATTGACACCTTCATAGAATTTGTATCTATGTTCATAACAACCTTCAACAATATGGTCATAGGGTTGTTAATAGATAAATATTTACTTTCTTTTGGATAGAAGTCTTTGTTTGATGTTTACTATGCAAAAAGAAATATGATAATTAATAATGTTATAAATATAAATATATTTCAAAATTTAATAATATAAGAAGTGTTAAAAGTCTTTGATATTTGGGATATCTAAGCTAGACAATTAAGGTCTTAAATGTTTGTGTCACAATAGCAACCTCAAATTTGGCATAGGAACCATAACATCATAATCAAATACCTTCTCCACCATGGCCTTGACCATGTTAGAGGTAAAAGGCACACCATCTAACATGATGGTCCTTTCAAAGATCTTCCCAAAGGCCGAAAATCGGGGTAAAGTAATGGCATTAACAAATAACTCATTAGTTTGTGGAGCCAATGTCATCTCCTAATGAATTGTTAACAACACAACTTCCCTCACTAACTATAAAAAGCTTAAAAGCTCGCTCTAAAACAACTATTTAATTTAAGAATTCTAAAGTCTTCAATCACATGTCAAACTCTTGCATCAACTTTTGTGCTACCTCCTAGTCTATTGTCTCAATTATTGTATAACCTTTTTTTGGAAGTTATAGAGAATTGGGAATCACATGATGAAGGTCCAAGTACAATTAAACTCTAACACCACATCCAATAGTACAAACATGACCAAGTTGTTTAGGTTGTCTAAGAGCAATAGTAGGTATATCTTGACGACTAAAGTACCTTAGGAAATTTTCTTAACCAAAATATCCTACAAAATCACCAAAATAAGTTATGATTTAAGTCAGGTATACAAAATAACAAATCAATTAAAGCATAATTACTTACAAGTTGCTAATAAGTCAATGCGATTTCATAAAAGTATATATGTTCGAGTGTTTGAGATGAGTCCTGTTTCATTTTTCATGGTGTGAAGGTAGTGATGGAGGGTAAATTGCAATAGTAGCAATAGTAACAATAGTACCAGCGGTAGCAGCAGTAGTAGTGGTAGCAGTAGTATAGTACATATGATGAAAGACTTCAATTTGTTTCTATCACAGACCAAATTGTGTTTTTGCCTTTATTAATCAAATAATAAATTTTGAGAAGTTTTTAAAAATTAATTAAATCATAATTCAACCCTCCCTTATTGTGATTATCTTGTTTTCCACACAATCACCTCTTGCTTTGTGATCTTTACTTAAATGATGTTTTTTTCTATATGTTTGGTTCTTGAATGTAATACTTATTTTTTTTTGTGAGGTTAATTGCACCTGTATTGTCACACATAAGTGGAATGTGATTAAGAAAATATCATAATCTTCTAATTATTGTTTTATACAAAGGATTTGGGCACAACAATTGTCTGCAACAATATACTTAGCTTTTGTGGTTGATAATGCTACACACTTGCTTTTTAGAATTCTAGGATAATAATGAACAACCTAATAGATGACAGTGTGCCACTAGTGTTTTTCCCTATCCATTTTACATCCCCAAAATTTGAATAAAAGAAAATATAAAAGGCTTATTGAGACACCTCTAGGAACCCAAAGGCCAAAGTGTATGATTCCTTTTAAGTACTTTAAAGTTCTTTTCACTACAATTAAGTGTGATTCTTTGTGATTGGATTGAAACCTTGCACAAACACACATAGATTTCATTATATTAGGTATACTTGTTGTAAGATGAAGGAGAGATCTGATCATACCCTTGTACTTTGTTTAGTCTACTGATTTACCTCTATCATCTGCATCTAAGTAGTAGTTTGTGGTTACTTGTGTAGCATTTTGTTTGGGGGAGAACACGTTAAATTTCTTTACGAGTTTATACAGTATTTTCTTTGGAAAATGAAGATTCCATCATTAAGTTTTTTAATTTGTAGTCCAAGAATGAAATTTAACTCTCCCATCATGGACATTTCAAGCTCTAAGACAAATTAGATGTTAGTTAGAATTTGAATTATGCCATCATGCATTCATATTCAAACAATTTATACCAACCATCTTGAATAAAATATTGTTGTCCATCAACATGTTTCCACCAACAAAATCTTTGAATGTATTGAACCAATCCCTATAAGGACTCAAAGGACTTATGTGAAAAGAACCTCATTATTCAACAACCTATTTAGCATATGTATGTTGCTATGAAGCAATAGGAAACACCAAGTTACTTTTAGACCAAGTATCATTTTGAGCAATTAACACTACTTGATTCTTGTTTTCCTTTCTTGGACAATCTCTCCACCATTGCCTCAAATGCTTATAATTATTGCATGTATATGTTGGACTAACATTCTTCCTCCTTCATTTGTTGACTTTTTTACCATTTTTGAAAGCTCTCAATTTGCTAGATGATGCTTCTTCATCATTGCTTGATGCCTTGCCACTAAGCTCCTTTGCATAGAGGTTAGACTTAACATCTTCAAGTGTGATAATAATCATTCCCTACACATAAAAAGCTCACCAAGTTCTCATAGAACAGTGGGAGAGGAGTTAACGAATCATTGTCACATCTTCATCTTCTTCCTTTGTCAATGTCTCGTATCTCCACCATAATAGAATTAATTTCATCAATGAGCCTACAATAGGTGTCCTCCTTCATACATAATGTCACTTACAAATATATAAATTCATATACATAAGTAAAAGTAAAAGCATGTTAATTATTCATGATATTTATTTGCATCAGACATAAAGTTCTTCCTTCGTCATAACTTTGGGGTATTCATGATAACAATAGCAGTTGGTCTGATGATAGAGATATTCATGGTTCTGTGTAGTAGAGTTAACAAAGATAGTCCATGAACTCTAAATATTATTGTATTATTTTGTGTATCTACATTCCACTGCAACCTTGGAAATGTAGCGTTCATCACCACTAAAAATTGTTCCACAAATGAAGATATCATGTATATGTATTTAAAATCTCTCTATCGTACTAATGAAATGCAAATAGTATACACGAAAAAGCAAAAGAAATGAGAATAATTATTAGATAGTAATTTTTATGACTTATATAGTATAATTTAATAACATAGACAATGGAATACACATAGAAAGACTCAATATTTGATTTACGTGCATAAATTTAAAGCATTCTTGTAGTAACTAGTCAGGATAAATGAGCATTAATATAAAAGTTGTTCAATTTGAATCAAATGTCACTCATTTAAATCCTCAAGACAACACCTCCAACTACATATAATTTAATTTGCACTTTTCAAAATAGGGTCAAGCATGAATAATAATATAGTTAGGGACACTTCTCTATATATAGGGAATAATATTCCAAATGTGAAGTGTACCTAATAACACATGCAATGTGAGATCTAACAAATTATTAAGGTTAGGGACACTTCACTTGACACACACACATAAATATAATACGTATACAAAATAATTATTGTCTCCTTCCTTTACGTGAATATTTTTGAAGATTGATGTGTTAATCCGATGATGTTTTTTATCTTCTAAATTTGTTATTTCTCTTTCAAAATATGTATACCCACGTCATGATAATGGTCATATTTATAGTGTGACTTGTAATTATTACACTCTTCTCAATTTGTAGGAGATAAATCCTCGTGGTTTTTACACTTGTAAGGTTTTTAATAGAGTAAAAGAAAATAATCTTAATGATTTTATCCCTTGAATTAAATTTGTCATATCATGAACAATAATTAAATGTCTCTTATTCTTACCTTCATAAGAAATATCCTAAGTTATAGCCTTGTCATTCTATTTGATAATTCTTAAATTTGTCTCATTTAATACTTGCCAAATGATTAGTTAAGACTCTAAATAGTTTTATTATGTTCTAATACTTAGATAAAAAACTTACTTGGTTCATGCGATTATGCTTTATGTGTTTCTTATGCAAATTTATAGATCATTTGTCCTTCATAATTATATCATGCATGAGTTGCACTTTCATGTCCAGTTTCTTTATAAGGTCTCTTTAAAGCATGTTAAACAAAACCTTTTACTATAGAATTGGTTGGACAAGGGTGTCAAAAAAGTCATAGGATTTGTTGACTTTGGTAACATTTCATAAAATAAGAGATGAGACTAGGTCTTCTTTTCTTCAACTTTATTAGATGAAAGATCAATCTTCAATTTCATCATACGAAAAGTGTTAGACAAAATCTTTAACTACTAATAGTTGAATCAGATGTAGTATTTTAGAATAATCATTCTTTCGTCTATCATAATATTCTTCCAAATTATTCATGAAACGTATAAAATGTTATCCATAATGTTTCAAAATATATATATATATATATATATATATATATATATATTATATTTTTGGAACATTACATATAATCCAAATAGCATCATTGTCAATGACAACATGTTGCAAATGGATTTTATTAAGAAGAACTTCTTCGGCTTCACCCATAATCTAGATGAAGTTTGCTCTTCAACAAATTTACAATGATCTTCATCTGATAAGGAAAGAAGAATCATCTGTTAGAAAATAATATGTGGCTTAGCTAAATCAAAAAGGGGATTAAATGGTTTTTAAAACTTTTTCAAAAAAAAATATTCTTTCTTCAAGTTCTTTTAAGATTATTTTAATTTGAAAAACTAAATAAAATCAATTTGGGATTCAAGATTGATAAAAGATCGGTTAACAACAATATAAAAAAAGATAAATAAAAAGAAAGATAACACAAAAAACTTATATTAGTTCAAATTAAAAATAATTCTAAATCCAATCTCAATTATTCAACCTTAGAATAACTTGAATTCACTATTTCCAAATGTTTGTACAAGCACTTCCAATAGACAAACAAACACAAGACAACAAAACAACCAGAAGGTCAACTCTTGAACACACTCAAGAAGGTATGATCTACCTTTGAATAGTCCAAGAGGATACCAACTCTATATTGTAACACTCAAAAAACTCAAAAAAGGAAAGAAAATACCAAAGATCACAACATAAGTAATTCAAAAGCAATTTCAATACAACAAAACCTTTTGATTTTTTGTAAACTTGTTAGCGCTCTTTTGAAAATTAAAGTAGCTGAAGAATATTTTTTTCAAAGTAGTATTTGTTGTATAAAAAAAAGGGAGGCCAATGTACTATTTATAGATTTAGAAAACATTGATTTAATGCATACTCAAACACATTGGAAAATAATTCTATTTTTTTCTACGTTAATCAACCTTGGAATTTTGCTCTAATGGACCGACAAGAAAATCATCACCTACACTTTATAATATGATTTGTTAAAAGGATAATAATATTTTTTTATTTTGTAGGAGAGACTACAAGAAGAATCTGTTTTACCCATGAACAATTACAAACCAACTATTTTTTGTAAGTAAATTTATTTTATCTACATCGTATTTAGTGGGTAACATTGTCATTGACAAAAGGAGAGAAAAAGTGGGGAAGGGAAACATAAAAGAGATTGACCTACCAAGTATTATAAATTATTTCAATAAGGTCTTGATGATGCTTATGATAATTATATTAACGAGGTATTTAAGGAAATTCATATTCGAAAGAGTAGTGGGGAATTCGTTGATGAAAGATCAAGACGGACACATGTGAGTTACATTTGTTGTTGTTATTTTTCTTTATTCTAGTTATGTATTGTACATATGACATAAATTTCATGTATGAATAATAAGAAGAATTTTAGATTAAATTTACTGAAGTCAAATCAAAGGCTACATCTTGTACATCACAATCTAAATCATTCCCCATAGATCCTATAATGAAAGGCAGAATAAGAACTGAAAGTTGTATTTTTGCTATAATTGGCAAGAAGAAAGGTCAAATTTATGGGATCGTAACTTTAAATTTGATTGTACTCTCACATATCATGAATCTTCGACTTTCTCTTATGATTCACAAGATATTCTACAACTAAAAGAACAAGTCTGGAATTATAGGGAAGATAATGAGAGACTTAGTTGACAATTGAAATAATTGGTTAGTGTTGTCCTTTCTTTCCTTATACTTCATGCACGAAGTGCATTTGAATGGCAAGTTAAACAAGAATAGCTACAACAACAACCACCCAACCTATAAGAAAATAAGCATAAAAAAACACCGAACTAACAACAAAATAAGCATGAACAATTTGGATATCAAGATACCAATTATGCAGACTATTGGATCTCTAAGCTTTGGATCTTAGATTATGTTTCAAGTTTGTTTGGACTGTAAATTATATTTCAAGTTGACTTGACTTTAGAATTATGTTATCTTTGACTTACTTTATATGATGTGACTTTGACTATGTTATGTTTGAATTTGAAATTAAATGTGTGTTTTATTTTATGTTAGGTGTATTGGATGATGCTTGATTATTGTATTAAATATTATAGGTTAAATATAATTGTTAGTAGATTTTTGAATTTGGATATGTTGTATTATTTTGTATGTTGGATGTGTTGGATATGTTGCATGTTTCATTATACATGCGTAAAATACTTAAAAGCAATTCATTTAATTCTTAAATGAACATTTTTATGCATGCTGGATTACCTACACACGAACTAGAGTTGGTGAGTAATGTGAGCATAGATATTACTCACAGACTATAGTTGGTGAGTAATACCTACGAATTAGAGTTGGTGGGTAATACCTACGGACTATAGTTGGTGGATAATACTTACGAACTGCAGTTAGTGCCTACTACCTACAGATTGGACTAGGTGGTTAATATCCATTATTTCAGTTAGCTACAAACTCATCATTCGTACCTAATTTACCTACAGATTCTTTTTGTGCGTAATGCTAATTTACTTACGAATTTTTATTGTTACTTACAAATTTCAACCGTGGATAAAGTTGTTATTTTTAGTTAAACGTGTCAAAAACATTTACATGAGATACAATAACAAGTCATACAAAAAAGACATATGTTTCTTCTTCTACATGTATTAGTGATAATGAAGTGTTGCATGTTGTTAGAAAAATGTGAGAAAAAAACTTATATTGACTTGGTAGATTAAATGATGACTTCATTCACTTAACATGTTTAGAGCCTACTATGTCAAAGATATCACAAGTCATTATGAGTTATATATGAAATGAAAAATAAGATAATTAAATTAAATTGTGCACGTGCTACAAAAAGAAAAGTCATTGTTAAAACATATATGACAACTCAACAAATGTAGTATATAATGAGTTTCAACTTTTATTTAGTTTATCTTAGTTTTAATGTTTAATTAGTTTTAGTCCGTCTTTGGTAGTAAAATTGTCAGAGTTTAATTAGTTTCATTATAGATTATAAATTAACGTATACATGAAAAGTTGTGAATATTATTAACAATTAAAAAAAAATCATTTTGTTAAACAAATTTTGTAATAGGTACTTATTAATTTTGTAATTATTAATATTATAAAATTTTATTTTAAAAAGTAAAATATTTATTAACAATAGTATTTGAAAGAACAAGCAAAACATCATTAAAAAAAGTTTTGAAAAATAGGTTAAGATCAAAAGTTATATTAATCTTTTAATGTTACAATGAAATTTACAACTATTTTTAAATAATTTTTTTAAAATTATAAATAAAATTATTAGGGATCCCACATCGATTAGAAATAAAGTATTTTAATAATGGCAGTTGTTTCCTGCACAATACAAAATGCTTTCTGTACTTAACAAATTCTTAAAATATCAATAATGTCCTTATTATTTTTATTTTAGAATTTATGTATTAAATAATTTTCTTTTTCTCACATTTGTAGAAACATCTCTCTCATATTTTTTTTTAACAATAATAAAAATGATGTTGGAGGCTGTTAAGATATTTACAATCTAATATGATTAATTTTAAAAATTCAATTTAACACATTATTTTCAAATATTTAGTTTTATATTGTTTGAAAACAAATATAGATATTTCTTAATATTTATTACATTTTTTTTATTTTTTTATGAAGAAAGTTTTTTAATATTTATCAAAGAGAAATTAACAACTTTTTACTTGATTGTACTTATTTGTTAGTATGAGAAAGAAAAAAAATCATTTAGTAAATAAATTTTAAAATAAAAATAATAAGGACATTATTGACATATTGAAAATTAATTAAGTGCACGAAGCAATGTGTATAGTGCAGGAAGCAGCCTTTAATAATTTATAAATAGGTGTAAACCTTACCTTACAAGTCGATTTTATAATGTAAGGTTGAATTACACTTAAAAGAGAACTTTTTCCTACACCTCCATATTTTTTAATTTCTCATAAAGCCCATATTGAAAAGACTCTTTTGCCTTATAAAGAGTGAAATAGAGGTACTGTAAACCCTATTTCAAAATGACACTTTTGGGAAGCTATTTTCGGATCCGAAAATAGCTTTCAGATTGAGTCATTTTTCAGAATGACTTATTTTGAAAGTTGTTTACGGATCGATAAACAATTTTTAAAAAGTATCATTCTGAAAACAGTTTCTGAAAAGTAGCATTTCGAAAACTATTTCAAATGTAACAAATCATATTTCGGAATGGTTCATTCCAAAAGCTTTTTTCAGATTTGAAAATAACATCCAGAATGAGCCATTTCAGAATAGAATTTGTAACATTTGAAATAGCTTGTGAAATGGCCCTTTTTAGAAGCTATTTTTGGATCCGAAAACAATTTTCAGAAAGCACCATTCCGAAAGTCTTTTCATACACGAAAAATGCACACCCCACAATACCACTCGCAGCGCCTCCTTTCCCTTCTTCTTTCCATACCACTTTAATTAACAACAACACATTACCTTTAACGGATGACAGTAAACACAAACTTCACCTACAAACCCATTTTATAAGGTTAAATTAAAATTTACAATAATATTTTCAATAAAATACGTTGGTAAACCATTCGTCAATTAACTTTATTACTAGTATTGTAGAAACCAATAAATAACTATCAAAAATACATTAACTAAATAATTATGACTCTAAATATGGTGGCTAACGAAATCAGCTACTAATAGACTTAATTCAATCATTAATCTAAATAATAACTAAAATAACATAATTAACAATAATTATAAGGATTGCTATATACTAATTTTTTTTATGCATATGTCCAGGCTAATGAAATAAACTAAATACGTATCGACCGTCTTTAGAAAATCCTCATTTATGGTAATTTGAAAATAACTCGGTCAATCACACTCCTTCATAACGATAATATGTTTTGCTTTATCTCTTAAAAATTTGGTTCATTGGGGATTTTCTTAAAATTATTGTTACTATATGTATCATTCGGTACCTGTTGTACCTTATCAATAAAATAGTTATTTTCTCGTTAACAAAATACTTTGTTGGAAATAAGAAAACATTACGTGAAAGTAGAAGTGATAAGTCAAAGATTCCCTAAAGCTCTAGAAAAAATCTGCTTTGGACATACATTTTCTATAAGATGTTTTTAAAAAAAGAAAAAAGAAAAGCATACTAGGCACCATTTTAAGATTTATTGGACACAAGAAAACATTTTTTTGTAAGATTTGGAAATGCATTTTTTGTTTACTTGTGCTTTTGAATGCTTATTTTAAAAAGGTTTAAACAAAAGTTCATATTGGGGTTTGAACATTTACAAGTTAAAATGTATTTTTGCGCATCTAATATTAGAATATTGAGTTCTAGATCCATAAACCATTTTTACATAACTTATTTTAGTCATAGTTAAAGTTTAATAGTTTGAGAGGATTATACATAGTCTATATTTGGTTTTAAAAATAATTATTTTTGACGGGAAACCATATTAAATTTTAACTAAAGAAATGATTTAATAAAATTTTAAGTCTCCATAAATATGAATACTTTTAATTAAATCTTTATTAACTTTTTTCAATTAAATACTAAAATTAAAAAATATAAAAATTTTAAGTACTTAATCAATAAATAAAAATTAATATAAATTTAATTAAGAATACTCAAAAATATATGAAAAAAATTAAACCTTAATTAAACATAATATAATATAAGAAATAATAATCATGCTATAGATATTTTGACCACTTTCGTCCAATATCCTAAACAGTTTCTTGATAAAATATTTTAAAAAATATTACTTAATTAACCACAATTCTAGTATCTCCACACAACTTTAGTTAAAAGTGAAACAGTACCACAACAACATCTTTTGTATTTTCCTCTTCTCGACCTTCACTCTCCATTCTTTTGCCACGTTCATCTAATTGTCATTAAAATTATTTGTGTTGTACGTTGATGGACACACAAACATACCAAAACGTTGTAACTCCATACATATATACAATCTTATTTGTTCTGGTCTCTTCAATGCCCATCAAACATATATACCTAGAGACCATGAAGCATTGTACGTGTACTTATGGGGCACCCACAAAATTTTCCAATCAACAACACAAAATCGGAGAAAAATCTTATTTGGTTTGGATTGTAGATCTTAATTGTGATTCATGCATTTTTGGATCCTCTTATTGTAATAATGTCAATGTCGTAAAGTACAAACATCAACTATGTAAAGGGACCCTCGTGGTTAAGTTGGCTTAATTTGTTTGGCTTCATCATTGTATGGTTTGCCTTGATAATAAATGTCACCAAACAGGAATTAATCATGCATGTGTAATAAATATCTCCGATCTCTAATTCCAAATCATACATAATTAATATATATATATATATATATATATATATATATATATATATATATATATATATATATCCAACTACTAATTCCAAATCATACATGTATAGTAAATATCAATATAGGTATATCCAACTATTAATTCCAAATCATGGAAGAGATTACAGGTAGAAGATATACATACGAGAAAATTCTAAAGAAATTATTAAAAAAAATTAATTATCTTAGGTATTCATAATTTTGTAAGCATGCAATGTAACTATATACAATAAAAAAAGTATGCATTATAATAAAATATTAACCATTCTTCAAATAATAGTGTGAATAAATTGAGACCGTATTAAAATCGATTTTACTAACCTTACGTAAAAGGTTAATTTTAAAAAAATAAAAGTAATTTTTAAAGAATAGTAGTAATGTAAGTTCAGTGTTAAATACTGATAGAGTTATTAAGTCGATATTAACTATTGTTAATTATTTTTAATAAATAAATATTTATATTAATGTCTTATTATTATCACTTAAGCTAAACTAATTTTAGTAGAGTCTACTTAATATTAGATATGAATAAAATTGGTTTAAACAACTTTGAAACGACACCAACTATTCTTAACATTTTGTAATAGGTAAAAATACTTGTGTTAATATTAAATAAGTGTCAGGTTAACCAACATTAATTGAAATAAATGTTAAAAATAGATAAGATTAGTGTAGCTTAATTGACACTGATGTTATTTTTTAGTATTTATATTTATTTGTGTTATACCGGTTATAATTTTATTTATTTTATTATTTAATTAAGTTAAAATTGATTAGGTCAATACTAATATAATATATTTTTAATATTTATTCAAGTTAACATCAGTTATATCTATGTAAATTTTATTTTTATATAAAGATTTGAGATAAAATATAAATTGTAGGCCAGTTATACCGATTCTAATTTATTTATTTTATTATTTAGTTAAGTTAATATTGATTAGGTCAATGATATTATAATATACTTTTAATATTTATTTATAATATAATTTTAATATTTATTTAAGTTATCATAAGTTAGTTAGGTCGATGTTAATTTTATTTACATTTTACAAATTTGTGTCTTGTGATAAAATATGAATTGTAGATTATTATTAATTCAAAAGTTTAAATTTAAGCAATTAAAATATAATTTTCTTCTCTCATTTATCTATATAAATCTTCTCACACTCATCTCATTCATCCACACCTATCTTTTCTTCTCGTATTTATTTCATTCATCTACACTCATTTCCTTGCATTCACCTTCTTTATTCACACCTATCTCTTTTACTCATATATACTTATATCCTTCGTGTATTTCTTCATTTCCATTATCCCTTTCATTGAGAGTCATATCCATCTTTCAATTCAATTCATCACCTTTTGTTTGTTTATTTTTTTTTTAAATTTTGTTTTTGTTCAAGATGAAAATGGAGATACTATATGAAAAACATTTCTTTTTAAATTATTGTCATTAACATTGATTACATTAACACAATTTAAATCAATATTGGTTACATTAACATTATTTAAATTAATATATTAAAGAAAACATCATTGATTTAGTCAACACTAAAAATTAAATAAATTTTAAAATAAAAAACTATTAGCATCACGATTGACATTAAACTAATTTAATTAAAAAAAAGTTATAAACAGAAAATGAATTAACATCTATTTAATTAATTCTACTCAGAACTAGTCCTTAAAATAAAATGTTATACGTTCACGATTTTAGAGTATGTTTAACATGTAATGTAAATCTTACAATATTGATTTAATTAGTATCAATTTTCTTTTTTAACTTTTGACCAATTAAATCTATTTTTTTTACAATGATAATTTGTGTTTCTATTTTTATTTAGAAAAAAGAAACGCAAAATGAGTAACAACTAATTGTATTGAAGGGTGAAGGGTGTTTTGTTTCATTATTTCAAGTGTAATGTGTTCTCAGATATTTGGGATTCATTACGAGACTTGTTTGATGGAATATATATATATATATATATATTTATATATATATATATATAT
>Ga0209489_107941_pt1 | contig 15149 bp, 10 predicted proteins | sample SiratrowhiteBW_FD_187527 | JGI IMG/M metagenome (GOLD analysis project Ga0209489, IMG submission 187527) | Root nodule microbial communities of legume samples collected from California, USA - Siratro white BW (SPAdes) (version 2) | ecosystem: Host-associated > Plants > Roots > Nodule | place... | reverse complement strand
GTTTCAGAGATTTGAGCATCTTCTGGAACATAAGAATACTCAATAAGGTTTTCTATTTTTGAAGACAGAGTTTTAGAAACACTGGGTGGTAAGGAGAGTGTGGAGTTTAAGAGAACAGGCTGAGAGAATATTTAGAATGTAATTAAAAAATATATTTCGAATTATATAATCTAAAATATAATTTTTTTATTTTAGATTATACAATTAAAAAAGACATTTTCTATATTTTTGCAAAATATGGGATACAGTACTAACTTATGGAGGTGGAGGAAGAACGCGTCAAAACAAAGACTGATTTTTCTTGCACCTACATAACTTTACATATTTCCATTTTAGCCTTTAAGAAAAGATAAAAATACCCTTTGACAGATCCAATTTTTCTTTTCTCTTCACGGATTGTATCAATTGTAATGCAATTAAATAGTATTATTATTATGGATTGTACAATCTGTAATTATTTTTTTCACCTTTTACTCAGGTAGTACAAATCGCAAGTATAAATTTTTTTAAATATATTGCAGTTTGTATAAACCGCAATGCATTTAAAAAAAAATTGTATTGCGGGTTGTACAACCCGCAATGTATTTATAAATTTTTTTATATTCAGTTTGAACAATCCCGCAATGCATTTAAAAAATTTTAATATGTGTTGTCAGTGTAACAACACCCATCCAATCATGTAATTAAATGAAGAGTCTATTTGTTTTTTCTCATTTCAAGTTTCAACCTCATTTTAAATGAAGAGTCTATTATGTTCCTCCATACTCATTAAGGGCTCTAAACAAAGAGTTTCTTAGATTGTTATCTTGAAACATTCACTCCTCTTTTTTCATTTCAAATTCAATTAAAATAAAACTAAATTAATTAAATTAAGGCAAGTGAAGAGTAAAATTAAGGCAAATGAAGAGTATATGTAAGTTCACTTCTTGATTGGATTTGATTTCAAATTTAATTAAAATAAAATAAAGTTAATTAAATTAGTTTAGTTTTATTTTAATTTAATTTTAGTTTAGTCTAGTATTTATAAGTCACACCTTTTTTCAAATTCAATTAGAATAAAATAAAATAAATTAAATTAGTTTAGTTTTATTTTAATTTAATTTTAGTTTAGTTTAGTCTTTATAAGTCACACCTTTTTCTTTATAGTTACAATCAAGAAGTGAACTTACAAAGACTCTTCATTTGCCGTAATTTAATTAGTTTAGTTTTATTTTAATGAAATTTGAAATGAAACCAATCAAGAACAAGAAAGAGGAGTGAATGTTTGAGCATAACAATCTTAAGAGACTCTTTCTTTAGAGCCCAAAAGAGACTCTTTATTTAATTGGTATAGGGGAGCACAATAGACTCATTGGTATAGGGGAGCACAATAGACTCTTCATTTAAAGTGGGGTTGGAACTTAGAATGAGAATAAGGGTAGCTGCCAGCAAAACAGACTACTCATTTAATTACATGATTGGATGGTGTTATGGTGACAACACATATTAAATTAATTTTTTTAAATGCATTACGGGTTGTACAAACCGTAATGCAAAAAAAATTATAAATACAAAATTATAAATACATTGTGAGTTGCACAACCCCCAATACCAAAAAAATTTAAATGCATTGCAGGTTTAACAAACCGCAATATATTTAGAAAAATTTATACCTACACGGTTTGTACAACCCGCAATATAAAAAGTGCAGAAAAAATAATTTTGGATTGTACAATCTGTAATGATAATATTTTTTAATTGCATTACGGTTTGTACTATCCGCAAAGAGAAAAATAATTGAATCTGTCAAAGGGTATTTTTGTCTTTTTACTCAGGACAAAAATGGAAATATGCAAAATTATGGAGGTGCAGGAAGCCAGTATGGAGGTGCAGGAAGAATCAGTCCAAAACAAAAGCCTAAGTCTTAGTCACTGGGCCAAGGCCTATGTGGAGGCTTGGAATGGTCCTTGTGAATTCCCGATAAATCTTATATCCAAGAATATTCAAAATTAAGAAAACTCTATTTTGTAACAAAATTATTTTATTTTCTAGAAAGTTTAATTATATCTTTAACTTTCTAATTCGTTTCATGAATTATTTTAGTCTTCTAAAAGCTAGCTAATTCATTCCTAATATGTCTAAAATTTAAGCTAATATAATTCATCTATTCATTTGCCATTCAATTGCCGAATTCCAGATACTTTTTATGATTTGAGACTCCAATTCCTTAAGAAATAATTAAGAAGCCTAATCTCAGTTTTACTGAGGAATACTCAAATATGGAGTTAATGAATCACTTATCCATTCACATAAATCAGTACATATTATTAGCAAATGCACGCATACGAAGTGTGATTATACTTATGATTGCAAAAGTTGGATGATGACTTCAAAATTTATGAAAGACTTGTAACACAAAAGAAAGGAACAGATATCATTATCTCAATGTTCTGGCGGAATAGAAACAATCGTTAGCAATGTTTTCAATGTCTGTGAGCATTATACAGTAGTAGCTTCCGTGAGCTGCTTTGTGACGTTGGCGAAGTAAAAGCCATGGTCGTTCGCATGCATGGACTCTAAGAATATTGGCTCCCCTCTTGTAGAATAAGTTGCTGCACCATAAGGAGTTCCACCTTTCACTTCCTTCATATTCCATGGTGAGCCAGAGGGGTGATACCACTAAGCCTGTCATAGATTTCACAACGAGTAATTAATATATGTACAGAAAAGGTAAAGTTTCTTTGCACTTTTTTTTATAGAATACCATGTTAAGTTTGTTGACTTTTCTTATATCAGAAACTAGTCATGTTACGTGTGTTGATTTCTTATTGGCTAACCATGTGTAATGATAGTGTGGCTATTAAACTCTTGTACATTCAAATCAGGGAACTGGGAATTATAAGAAATTACAATGAGGAAGAGGGTCTTCTTACAATGCAGTCTCTTGTCCACCACCTTGGGAGCTGGTGCTGGTGATGATTCCAGCAGGTTTGCCTGCAAGCTGTTGTGTTTTACATAGATATTCAGTAGAATCTAGAAAAGCCTTAAACTGAGCAGCCCTCATTCCAAATTTTGTTGGGAATCCAAAGATAAAACCATCAGCCTCAGAGAGATCATTGGGTGGAATGATTGGTATATTGCTCTTGGGTGGAGCTCCCACCTTAACAAGCTCCGTTTTTAACAGTGTTTCAGGTACCTGATTGTGTGTTCAATAAAGCCAAGGAGACATCTTAGAAAATATGGTCACTGATGATGAGATTAAAATTTCGAAACCAATTATTAACTGTAACTAGAAGACTAGACAGATTTTATGGAATCATAGAGTTATAAACATCAAGAAATGAAACAAAAACACATGCCTGCCATAGTTTGGCCTCAACACCTTCTACAGAGTTAACTCCTTTCGCCACACTCTTTGCCAGTCTTTCTATACCCCCATACATTGAATAGAACCTGCCAAAGTAAGGAAATTTTTCGCATATTTTGTCAATCAAGCTGACACAAACATGCTTAATAGTTTTACTTTAGAATAAAATGAAAAGGTAATGAAGCAAGTGTTATTGGTGACAATACAAAAGACAGTCGATGGTCTTATTATGCAGAAAATGCCCTTCGCATAATCTGGGACATTTTATCACAAGTTTTCAACCATCCATATTTTTTTCTTATATTTTCTCTCACTTTTCTCCATTTTATCCACGAGTTCCATGGCTGTTCACTGCTGAACAATCTGCGTGCAATTGTTTATGTGAAAGAAAATTCCCATTCCTTAAACACGAAACATTCCTCAACAAAGATGCATCATAGCCTAGAGGGTCCTAGTCCAAGAACCTTAAAGATTACGGAAATTTGAAAGCCTTCAAATTAAACTATTAAAGAAGCTTGCCGCCATGCATCAATTGATGCAAGGCAGAAAGAACAAGGAACTCAAAAAGAGTAGAAAAATGTCAAGAAAGAGCAGTATCGACAAAAGACAACGTAAACGAGAGATGGAGTAACACATGACATGCATGCACATTAGATTAACAAGTTATTAATTAAAAAATATAGTGAAAACAAGAAAGGTTTAAAAAGTGCATACACAATGTAAATTTTGACAGGCATTGGTGGTCTCCAAGTGCAAGGTTTCTCTTCTCTTTCTCTGTAGGCAGTATTCAGGCAAAATGAATTGAACAGTGTAATTTGAAGTTTGTTAAAAAGGAAAGGTCAAGGCTCAAGCTTTATATGTGCTCTAACTTATTCACTACTCATTTTGTTTATGATAAAACCTTTCCCGCTTAATCTTTTTAATCTCTACATGTATTTTTAATGATCATAATAGGAATTAAAAGAACTAAAACTTTATATAAAGACTAAGATTGGATTAAAAATAATATATGTTTTTTTGTTATATACTTATTAGTTTCTATTCAGTGCAATGAACAGTAATAATATTATATAAGAGTCTTTTTGGGTTCTGTGTTTTTCTTTTAAAGTTTAAATTTGCATCATTCGTTTTTACATAAAAAAATGTTTGTTCAGTTCCTAGGTCTAAGATTTCAGAAGTTATATTGTCCCATTTGGCACTTTGATCCACTCTTCTTTTTTTCAATCTTCTTGTAGAATCTCTGCCTCATTTAATTTTCTTCACCGGTCATTCAATCCTTTCGCCGACAAAAAAAATAAATAAATAAAGAGTTATTCAACCCTTTCTAAGGATGAAAATGGGTTGCCCAAACTAATATAGTGAAATAATTGAATTTAGTATTAAAAATTGACTTGGGATTAAATTTAAATCCTATTCCAATGCCACGATGGTTCGATTTCGATTAATTTGTTAAAATCCTTAAAAATGGGTTGAGTTAGGCGTATTTTAAGACCTAAAATTGAATATAAATTTATTTATGAATTTTTTTTTTTAAATCTGAAATTTTCATTCTAGGAATGAAAGCTAACATAACTTTTTTTTATTTAGATACAATATTTACTAATTTTATTAACGTTTTTTATAATAATGATATTTGTATAAAATTTGTCAATGACCAATCTCTCTTAGAAAATCAATTTCAACAACGTTCATTGATTTCCTTTTGTAACATATTTAATTTTATAATTTTAAAGTTTTCGAAAATGGTTTTAAATAACTTTAAAGATAATTTAAATGTATTTTATTCTATCTAGTATTAAATAAATAAATGCAAGTATTAATTATAGAAAACAAAATATATACAATCTTCTATGTTATTGTTCAATACGATGTTTAATTAATTTATTTGGAAAGAAAATAATATTATATATATATATATATATGCAGTCCTCTCTTCAGTTGAATTTCCCATTAAATAATCTTAAAATATTTTTCATTTATTTTGAATTATAATTTCATTACAGGAAATAAAATAAAATACACTAAATAATACAATTAAATAAAATATGGATAAATTCAATCATTTATATTTTAATTAAATTGAATTTATATATAAAGTTCTTTTAAATTTATAGTTAAGTTTTGTAGCCTATAGAAAGCCCCACCTAGTAATTTGAAAAAAAAAAATGTTATTTGTTTCAATAAATTTTGTGCATAAAATTAACTTGTTTATTTTATGCAAATACTTATTTGATCATTTGTATTTAAATACATTTTTTTATTTGATATAAAATATAAATAAATAAAGACTTGCAAATCTTAGAGGAGTTGATTATACTTCCAAGTGTTTATCAAGGTGATCAAAGAATTTGAAGATTGAAGACTCCTTAATTTTTTGTTTTTTATTTTGTTTTTATGATAGACTTTCTAGGTATAAGTGTTACCAACTTTGATGTATGGGTAGGTGTGTTTAATGGATTTGACTAAGTTGACATAATTTATACATTATATTCATTCTATGCCTTTAAATAAAATTTAGTACTTTTCGAAAAAAGTCTTGAAATTTTAGAAATATATTAATTAATTAATTATCTTAAATATATTACGAATTGAAAAAGTGATTCATTGACATATAATCGACTATTGCATACTTTAATTAATTATATTAAGTAACTTAACTGACTATCATAATATCATAAGACATAATTTATCTAAAATTGTCTCGAATATAAGCATTTGTAGATAATCGATAATTACTCAAATAATTTATTAGATTATTTTTATTAAATTTTCATAAACAATTAAGAACAATATAATTAATTATATCTTACAACGAATTCGATTCATTAAAAATCAATTTCATATGGAATGTTCTTCATATATTTTGAACAAATTGAAATACAACAAGTAACATTTTTGTCTTTCAAAAACTCTCCAAGAAACAAATAACCTACTTTTGATAAATAAAAAAAAAAAAGATAATCTTTATCAATAATTTGATTTGAAGGTATTTGGTAAAAATATTACAGATTCTCTTGGTGTTTATCTTTTCGAATATCCATAGTGATATTTTTCTTAAATTTTTTTCATGTTTATTTTGAATACTTTTCTTATACATATGTTTGATGTGTTCATGTAGTATGTTTAGGATTTAGATGTATTCTCCATATGTTATAGTATTGTTCTATAGGCATTTAATAATTTCTTTTTATCTTATATAATTTTATATTTGAAATGCGAAGTATGGTTGCAATTAAATACGGAAGATAGTGGAATAATTCCCTAAGATGTAAAGATTGAAATTAGATATAAATTCAAATAAAATAGAATTAATATAAATAATTTTATGTTAATATTTTAATTGTACTAGTATTATATGATTCTACATGTTTTTGTAAGAAAAAAAATATGAGATTTTTTTTTTCTAAAAACTTATTAATCATATGAAAGATTTGTAAAATATTCCTCAATTCATTTATAGTACACAATTTATTTTCATTTACACGAAGAACTCATAGTAATTAAAATTATTCACACTGATAATAATAAAAAAAAACATGAAATAATGTTTGATAAGTTATATATTCAATAAAATAATATTTAATGTTAAAATTATCATTCAAGTATTATTCTTTAATTTTATTTATTTTTTAAATCTTTAGCATTTTCCTTTTTATGGATCAAATTGTTGATAAATAGTTTTTAAAGTAAAACTTCATATACAATAGTTCTTGAAGAGATCTTGAAGAGTCCATTTTGTTATCTAAACATTTAGGTGACATTCCTAGGTTATTTTTTATTTAAAAGAAATAGGTATAAAATTTTTGAAATTATTTTTGTAATTAATAATTATAAAAAAAAGTAATTTTAAAACATATCGACTTTACTAAGTGTTAAACAAACTTTACATAAGTACGATACACGATAAATGTTATTGATTTTTTTATCGGCATCACAAATAAGTTAGTCAAAGTTAGCATTCGTAATTATATACAACTATAGTATCATTAAAAGACATTATTGTAAAGAGTACACAAAAATGCACTTATTAGCTATTGTAGTATTCATAAAATCTATTAATCCACCATTGCCTCTATGTATATCTTTTCATCGTTATCAATTGTGACTCTAGCGTCAATTCCATATAGGGTTCCCGTGGAACAACGTTTGTATATGAGCATAGCCTAAGGATGATGCCTCTATAATAATAAGAATGTCATAGTCTAAGGATGATGCCTCATCGTTTGGTAGTGATTGGGAGAATGTATGTTACAGCTTCGACGATCCACACAGTGTCACTTGAAAATGATTTTGCTAGAGTATGTGTTGAAGAAGTTAGACATGTAGATGTCAAGGTGCCACTGCCTACATCAGAGGTTAGATTTGTGGTGGAAGTACTTGGTACATTTATTGTGTGGCCTACACATCTTCTAAAGGTCATTTCTAAAAAGCATGAGGTATATTGTCATAATTTCACTTAATGTTATTTAAATTGACACTTAATGTTATTTAAATTAATACATTTTGTTATCTTGCTTACAACACAAAGGAAGGAAATAAAAATTACCAATTATTGGTGGTTTAAGTCCTAAGCCCCAACCACTCCGAACAAATGTGAATCCAATTTAGAAGTTGGTTAGGGTTTTCCACGACTTATTTGAGTCAGCTTGTGTCATTGCTTGAGATGAGACAGTATTTGGTGTGGACAATGGTGGTATACCATTGTACATAGCCATGCAAGACGTGTTTGAAATCGTTTAGGCAAACTAGCTGCTAAACATTTGTCTGGACCAATTCCTTTAAGATTGGTAAACAATGAACTTACTGGACCAATTATGAATTGGTAAACAACGAACCTCTGTAGTCGTAGCTAGAGTCACCTCTAGATATTCCTTAGTTTCATTATTACTGATATGCCACCATTGACTTTGGTTATGTTGTTAAGTCTAAATCTAATTTGCTTGTAAATGAATTGAAGTGAACCAAACTGGTGCTATTAAATTGAATTAAATGGCTTTGGTTATGTTGTAAGTCTAAATCTAATTTGCTTGTAAATGAATTAAAGTGAACCCAACTGGTGCTGTGGAATGGTAATTGAATTGAAGTGAACCAAATTGGTGTTATTAAACATAATTGCATAAAACAAATAATTATTTTAAAGAATTGAATTACTATAATATAGTTTATAAATCTTGCATTGTTCTTAAATACACCTGTTTATAGTTAGTTAAACTAAACTTATTTATTTGATGGTCCCTTTCCTTCAATGTAATGTTAGCTAGCAATAACTTCACAAGAACACTTGAACATATATAACCAAATGCGACAGGCAATCTCTTGACTGCGTCATTTCTTTCTTTTTGTGCCATAAATTAATAATTTTCTTTTTTATGATTTATTAAGTAATTTTATAAATGTAATTAATAAAATAAAAAACAATACAATAGATAGAAGTTCGAAACTGTTAGAAATAACAGGGGAACTTGAAACTACCAAAAATAACGGAGGTTTGAAACCCCAGAAATAACGGGGGTTAAAATTGTTATTCCAGGAGTTATTAAAAACCGTTGACAACCCTTTAATGATGATGGTTCTACCTGAAAAAAAAATCAAACCGCGAGTAATGCACTTAATGGGGTTAAAACCCTCAAAAATGTTAAATATAATACTCATTAAAAATATTTTTTCTTGTAATATCAAGTGGTAGTTATAGGAGGAAAACATTAAGGTGTGACGTCAGCTAACTACTACTTCCAATTGGTATATGTCATAGATTACGGATTCAAATGAATTTTTAACTAGTCTGTATAATGTTGTTAATACATATAAGAAAGGCATGTTAGAGGTCGTTTGCATAATAAAAAAATGTCTTACAAGGAAGAAAACTTCATTGGCCAACTGGGAAATTCAAGTCTTAGAAAAAAAATATCATCGATCAAGTACTGTGTCATTTTACATCAAACTTTGAATAACATATTCTATTCATTATATCCACCTATTTTAATTATTACTTTCTCCCTTTCTTATTGAATTTTTGAAAATCTTGTTTTAGTTATTTATTATTTAGAAAATTCAATATCATATTAATTTTTATTATCAATTATACTATTATAACAAATTACTTTTTATCAATCATACTATATTGTAAGAAATCTAATCATTATCGTGTTTCTTAATTCTATAAAAAATAACTTTAAAAGACCTGATAAAAAGGAACAAAAATGGGAGTAGAAACTCTTAATATTGTACGTGTAAAAATTAAAATTAATGTTTGATATTTATAACTTACTAAATATCTATTTAACTAGAATATCCTTGTGGTTTGAATAAACTCTGGATATTTCGAAGAAAGTGTTAAGCATTAATTCTTCAAAGTAATAAGATTTAGTTAGCTATAAGTTTGACCGATCTTTTTTAATATACACACCTACTTCATGTCCAACTCAGCCCTTACAGACCAATTTCCAATATTTATTTAAGAAATTCAACTTTGATAATCAAACATAGAGTAGTCAAATCAACTTCGCTTCACATAAAAAAAATCTAAACAATAAGCTTTCTTATGTAAGCAAAAACTCATAAAAAAATCTTATCTTCTTGTTTACTGAATCATCTTTACCAATAAAGGGACAGTATTAGCTGAATAAAAGATTTTGAAGACAACATTTATCTTAGGATCATAAAAGGCTAGGTGGTTGACTTGAAATTCAAGTTAGTAAGAATGAAGAACCAAACTAAACATTAGAGACTCTCAGCTTCGCAGAACTTCCTAGTCATACACATCGCTTAGTCCATATATTTTCATTATCCAATAGAAGAGTTCCACAAAAGCTGTGATACAATATGGGTATTATTCGTACTTTTTTGATAATATTTGCATGCATACTTGTTCTCTCACTAGAAATTTCAGGAGCAAATGATTCAATCAACGTGCTCCAGTCTCTGAGTGATGGGAAGACCTTGGTATCAAAAGGTGGAAAGTTTGAACTTGGGTTCTTCAGCCCTGGTAGTTCCCAGAAACGTTACTTGGGAATTTGGTACAAGAATATCCCAGTTAAGACATATGTTTGGGTTGCTAATGGGGCCAACCCCATCAATGATTCTTCAGGCATCTTAACACTGAACGCCACAGGCAATCTTGTTCTCACCCAAAATGGTTCTCTGGTTTGGCACACCAACTCTCTCAAACAAGCACAGAATCCGGTGGTAGAAATGTTAGACAGTGGCAATCTTGTGATCAGAAACGAGGGGGAGACAAACCCAGAAGAGTATTTGTGGCAAAGCTTTGACTATCCATCTGATACACTCTTGCCAGGGATGAAGATAGGATCGGACCTCAGAACTGGTTTGGAACGGAAATATACTGCATGGAAGGCTCCTGATGATCCATCCCCTGGTGATGTGTCTCGGGTTATGAAACTCTATAACTATCCTGAGATTTATATGATGAAGGGTACACAAAAGTTGCTAAGGTATGGGCCTTGGAATGGCGAATATTTCAGTGGAATGCCAGATCTACAGAATAACACGATTTTTGGGTTGAGTTTTGTCAGCAATGAAGATGAGATTTACTACACCTATACCCTCGTGAATGATTCTGTCCTCTCCCAAACTGTAACAAACCAATCAGGTACTATTGTTCGTTATGTGTGGCAGGAGGTTGAGAAAATATGGAAGATATATAGATCCTACCCGAAAGAGTTTTGCGACAATTACGACACCTGTGGACCCAACGGATTATGTGTACGAACTCAATCACAAGCTTGCACATGTTTGAAAGGTTTCAGTCCAAAATCACCACAGAATTGGAACTCATCGGATTGGACTGAAGGATGTGAGCGCAATAAAGCGTTGAGTTGCAAAGGTGATGAGTTTCGCCTGTTTAAAGGGCTGAAGGTTCCAGCTACTACAAATACCTGGTTGAATAAGAGTATTGGCCTCAAGGAATGCAAAGTGAAGTGTTTGAATGATTGTTCTTGTATGGCCTATACTAATTCAGATATAAGAAATGGAGGTAGTGGTTGTGTCTTGTGGTTTGGAGATCTCATTGACATGAAACAGATTGAAACTGGTGGGCAAGACCTGTATATCAGGATGAATGCTTCGGAGGCAGGTAATTAGCACCAACTTTGATCTTATCATTTCAATTGCAATTTTGAAAACTCAAAAATCTTACTCTGACTTTTTAGACTTGACTATTTTGTTTTCATAATCAATTCCAACCCTCAAGAACCTGTCTCAAGCAACAACAACACACGAACGATAGTTGCTTCAACCGTTGCTGCAAGTTCTGGTTTTCTTATTCTTCTAGGCACTTATATCATTTGCAGGCTCCGGAGGAACAATGCCGGTAAGTAAATTGTTTACCCACACGACTTCACTTTTTTATGGTTTCTATAAACTACTTTCTACGGCTGTAATTAATTGAGAAATATTTGCTATAAATATAATTATTAGGATATATAATAGTCAACGTACACAACATGGCATTTATTTAGACAAATGATCATGCAATTGGTTCATTTATTAGGATTGATTTTATCAACTCGTGTGTATCACACGTCTTATAAATTATCAATAAACGGCCTCCATAATTATGAGTAAACAAATAGTGCTATCGTTTTAGCTTCATGATAGAATGTATAATAGACTTCATCTTATGTTAAAATAGAGTATATTTGGATAAATTTGACACTTTGAAAGTAATATTATTTTATTAAAATATAATATTTTATTATAAAAAGTGGGTGTAAAATGAATGTTATTTTTGAACAGTGTCAAAATAAATTTATTCTTTTTGGATAGAGAATTTAGAAATAAATTGACATTTCATATATTGTAAAACAATTTTAATTAGTACTTCCAATTAAAGAATTTGATTCTTTTTCCATCTTTTATTTTCCTCATTCTTTTCCCTAATGATGTCATCTTTCCTCTTCCCATCTCTCCTCTCTATTTTGTTCTCTCGTTAAGCTCTCTTTCCGTATTCATTTTCTCTTTTTCCTCATTTCTTTACTCTTTTGGTTTCCTTTTTCTCTTTCTCACTTTAGAATAAGCTTACACTGAAAACATTAATACTTGAAGAAATATTAAACTCCTTTTGTCCATTAGTCTTCATTGGCTAGTGAGAAAAATAGTCTCACATCAATGTCATCCTTTCTTTAAACAATCGAAATGTCATCTATATGCATAAAATTATGTGCTTCTAACTACTGCCAAAACAAATCATGTCAAATATAATGCATAAACATATGAAATAAAATATCAACATTAAAAAAGAAGTCAAAGCAATATGGGAACTAAAAGTACCTATTATCCTTTAGTTTCGAATGGGGCTAGTGTTGCTACACTCCAAAATATCAAGATTGTTAGACTAACACTATACTATTTAGATGTGATGATTATAATAATATAAATATAATTGAAGTTAAAAGATAGGGTCCAAGTCGCACACATGGGTTGACGGACACTTCAGCTCCTAAGTTTTGATTGGGAGCTATTATTCTAGTAAAACAAGCGTACATAAAAATTGATACTAGGAGTAGTTGATAAATGCAATGTCCAGTAACGAAAATGTTTTTCACGAACGAAGTCTCACAAGGTTCAGTTATTGCTAAAATGGACTGTTGAGGTATAATTTAATGACGCGAGGAACTTTATCTCCAGCCTATAATCTTGTGTAATATGAGAGGATAACACAACATATTATTAAATTGATATTTCAACGAAGAAAAGTTGGAGGAAGATTGGGGTGCATACGCTATGTTCCATCACAACAGCAATTGGTTGATGTTCACACAAAGGAGTAGAACAGTTCAAATTGTCATGAGATACAAGCATAGAGAGAAAAACATGTAATCTTAAATTCAGTGGAGCATTAAAACTGAAAATATAAAAATATTCAACCCTTAATCCCTTTATCTTGGGGATTGTTTTAGAAGCTAATCTGCTTTCTTTTCCCTTTATCTACTATATTATACTTCCTCTTATGTGTAGGAAATTCATCCACAGAAGATAACAATAAAAGACAAGTGGATGATCTGGACGTCCAATTGTTTGATCTAGTAACAATTGCAAATGCCACCAATAACTTCTCCACAGTGAATATCATAGGACAAGGTGGTTTTGGAAGCGTATACAAGGTAAACCAATTTTTAATCATCACAACTATGAAAGAAAATAAAACTGTCATTAATATTATTACAAAGTGTCTCTACTCATGACCATGAGTATGCAGGGAATAATCGACAGCGAAGAAATTGCTGTAAAGACTCTGTCAAGGAGCTCATGGCAAGGTGTGACAGAGTTCATCAATGAAGTAAACTTGACTGCAAAACTTCAGCATCGGAATCTTGTTAAACTTCTCGGTTGTTGCATTCATGGAGAAGAAAGAATGCTCGTTTATCAGTACATGGAAAATGGCAGCCTAGACTCCCTCCTTTTTGGTAAGGAAAATGAGCAAAGAATAAATTGTGTTGCTAATGACATTGGTGAAACATGCAGATTCCTAAAATGAATATTCAACATTGAATAACATTTTTGGCTAAATAAAACAGATGATAAGAGAAGTAAATTGCTGGAGTGGCCTCAACGGTTCCAAATAATTTGCGGAATTGCAACGGGCCTTGTGTACCTTCATCGAGATTCACCAGTGAGAATCATCCACAGAGATCTCAAAGCTAGTAACATCTTACTCGATAGAACATTGAATCCGAAAATATCGGATTTTGGTGTATCAAGATCTTTTGGGGTAGACCAATTTGAAGGAAGCACAAGTAGGGTAGTAGGGACCTGGTAAGTGTGTTTATTCTGAACCATTTTTTCACTTTTCACAAATACGTACAATTGTTCTTGATACATGAAACAATCTCTTGCAGTGGGTATATGGCGCCAGAATATGCAGTTGATGGATTATTTTCTGAAAAATCTGACGTCTTTAGCTTTGGCATTCTGGTGTTGGAGATTATTTCTGGGAAGAGAAATAGAGGACTTTATCACACAGACAAGAGTCTTAACCTTGTTGCGCATGTAAGAGCTTAGATATATTTTTAATTTAGGTATGTTTCATTGAAATTTAACAAATAATTATCCTTTTCTAATACTTTTATTGTTACAAAAACAGTCATGGACATTATGGAAAGCGGGCAATGCAACAGATTTGATTGCCTCAAACATGAAGACATCATCGTGCGTTGTATCTGAAGTACTGCGTTGTCTCCATGTCAGTCTTCTGTGTGTGCAACAGTACCCAGATGATAGGCCTACAATGAAGTTGGTGAATCTAATGTTGGAGAGTCACATTGAATTGGCTAAGCCAAAGGAACCTGGTTTCATTTCAAGATATGTGTTACCTGAAGAAGATTTACGCTCAAATCCGAAAGACACAAGTTCAACCAACGAAGTGACCATTACCATGTTAGAACCTCGATGACTCATGAAACGTTACTTATATATAAATATAGGAGGATATTTGTAAGAACTTATACTATACTTTTACGCATCCATACCCGGCTACTTTGGAGTCTTGCTATAATATAAATCGGTTTCTTAACATTATCAGTTGTTATCTAACACGGACACAAGTATGGACACGGACACCTAGATATAGATAATGGTAAAATTAAAAATTGTAGGATATCGGAGACACCGCTATATATATATATATATATAATAATCTTTAAAATAATTTGATGAATGCAATATGTATATATATATATATAAAAATATATAAAATAATTTAATAAATAAAATATATATATATATATATATATATATATATATATTAATATAATTAAATAAATAATAATAATTTAAAAAATATTAT
>Ga0209489_107939_pt1 | contig 15162 bp, 6 predicted proteins | sample SiratrowhiteBW_FD_187527 | JGI IMG/M metagenome (GOLD analysis project Ga0209489, IMG submission 187527) | Root nodule microbial communities of legume samples collected from California, USA - Siratro white BW (SPAdes) (version 2) | ecosystem: Host-associated > Plants > Roots > Nodule | place: USA... | reverse complement strand
AATGAACACGGTTTTACTATTATTAGAAGTGTAAATGTAAACTGATCGATAGTAAAGTAATTTTTCTCTATTACGACATATAAACATAATTATTAAACTAAGTAAACTTGTCTTTTTTTTTTTTTTCAGACATTCATACAAAACTCGTTATTCACATACAAAACTTGTGTATTTTAATAATTGAAAACTATTTTATTCATTTCAAGTATCTTACTGAGAGGTTGCACAATAGTGCAAAAATTGTCTGAGGAATTGCACAATAGTGAAAGAATTGCCTCAATAGTACTTGCTGCAAATTTATGTCTTAACTATTTCTTAATTACTCCCAGCCTTAACCCTTCAATTAATCAATGTTGCCCTAAGTGAACTTACTAGTCCTAAAATTAACTTCTAAACATCACCAATTGTTCTACCCTGTCATAAAAATATCCCACCAACGGATTTCTTAGTTGGATGACTAAACGTCACCGATTCTTCTACCCTTTCCAACCAACGGATTTCTTAATTGGATGCAATGCATTACACTGATTTTATTTAATAGATACATTGTATTTTAAATCAACCCAGAAAAAACAATTGTAAACCTTAAAACTAAACTATACATATGTTCATATATATAGAGAGAGAAAGAGAGAGACACATACATACGTGCTCAAATATTAACCATGAAACCATGAAAACTAACTGCGCAGCTTGTTTTGTTCCAACTTGCAATGGAGGATTCTAGAAAGTTAGACACTTGGAGGCTTTCTGACCCCTCACAGTACCCTCATATGAGGAGCACCTGTAGCACATTCTAAGGAAGTGGGCCTTAGTATGGGTGCCAACTCTCTCATATGTCATTTATGGAATTTATTATGAACATGTTTTCAAAGTATACACAGTTTGAGGTGGCTTTGTTTTCCATCACTGATCATGACCCATACCTTTTGCGCACCACGTCCATGCATCATGCCACCACAGTACCGTATGCAAGATGATGATTAGCCATGCATACACAGATCTCCACCCTTTCACGTTTCTGAAGGCTTTATTGATCATGAAGTTACGAGGATTTCAATGTTCTTAATTTCAACCTTGATAAATTTGTTTGACATTGGTAGTATAATTAGCTAACAGATTAATCAAACATAAATATGGTAATTGAGAAGAATCTTTTTACCATAGAAAAGCTTTGAAATTTATTATATATATAAAATATTTTCCCTCAGTTAAAATCTCAACATGTTTTGAAGTAGCATGTTTAAATCTGCATTTTTGAAGAAAGGGTCCGCATTAATTGTCTCCTATCAATAACTCATGTCTCTTTCCTATTCTGTTTGACTTAATCATATCACTCAAAATATGTTCGTTGTGAATGATTCTGCAAACATGAAGTAACAGTGGGTTTACCCATTTTGAATTTTATAATTAATATGGTTCTTCATTGGAAATAAGTTATTATATATAATTAGTGATGGAAACAACTTATATAATCTGACATAGATTTATGCTTTAACTTGCATAATGTCAGGTTATACATATTTTTTTTAACTGAGATAAGTTTAAATAATGTTCAATTTTGCTTGAATTTTCAAGTAAATATAAACTATTTAAACAAGCTTGATACTGTATCCAACCTATTTTAACCCTAGTTGCTGCATTCTTTACACATTTGACTGATTTTGTGGTTTGTGTACATGTTTCAAAACATGCATTAAATTTCTGAAAGAAGATAATAAAGGTATAACTTAACATAATGTTTATTGCCCTAACATAAAATCCCTTTGTACCACTCACTTTTCTACTTAAGCAAAGAGATAATATATATCTCTTGTTGATTATGGTCACTGTCCAACATACCAAAGGATAATTGAAATATAAATGCAATTTATAAATTTAGAGATAAATTAGTAATAGAGGAAACGGGTGGTTCATTGAGATCACCCCGAAGTGAAGAAGACATAAATGGTGATAGCTTATTAGGTTTTGCAAAAGTCAGCTTTATCTCATATTAACATTTAATGTCTGCTGGGGTTTATAGACTTTTAAAGCTGAGATAATTGAGGTTTCCGAGTGCAGCTACATTGAATGTCACGCGGTTTTGAGAGCTACATCACATAGAGGTATTGCCCCAGCAATGAAGTGAATAATTTGGCCTTACTCCTTCAGTTAATGCTCTTGCTGTCAACTTTTGACTTGGTTTCCTCGTTTACTAGTTTAAGTCAGCTTCTAACACCCCACCCCATACCTTTACCCCCTCTCATTTTAGCTATAAATGTGCATCAAACAAAGGTTAGGCTTTGCCGCATGCTTTAGATCCTATCAAGTAAAGAGGGATAGAGAAGTAAGAGAGAAGAAAGGTATTACCATCTCGCATGCTAGAAAGAGAAAGGAAAAAGACCTATTTTTCCTTCAGAGCTATAGAAAATTAGAAAGACAAGTATAAAAGCTGTGAGATAAGAGAGAGACAAGAAGGAGACATGGGAAGACCACCTTGTTGTGACAAAGAAGGAGTCAAGAAAGGGCCTTGGACTCCTGAAGAAGACATCATATTGGTGTCTTATATACAGGAACATGGTCCTGGCAATTGGAGGGCAGTTCCTACCAACACAGGTTAATTAGCTCTCTCCACTCAGTTTGATGATTTTGTGTATTGTTGTTTTTTGTTGGTGTTTTTAGATCATCATTCAGAAAAGTTTCTGATTGAAATAGAACTGTGATCTAAATATTTGTTATTTGGTTTCATTGTTTTATATAATTACTTAACTCAGATCTGAATTGGTTTTCTTGGTTTTGCAATTTTGTTCAGGGTTGTTAAGATGCAGTAAGAGTTGTAGACTTAGATGGACAAATTACCTGAGGCCAGGAATCAAACGTGGTAACTTCACAGAACAAGAGGAGAAGATGATAATCCACCTTCAAGAACTTTTAGGAAACAGGTAAAAAAAATATTCCAAGCACCTTCTTAGTTTGAGTTTCTGTACACTTTGTTTTCAAGATAACCTATTGTGTTACTCACAAATCTTCAGCTTACAAAAAATCAAAACTTACACTGATTTTTGAAGATTTATTTATTTTTTAAATGTTTTTGAGTATTTTGATTTGGGAAGTTCTTTTGGATCCACATGTTTTTAACTGGAACACGCATTGACTGTGTTACAGATGGGCTGCAATAGCTACCTACCTTCCACAGAGAACAGATAATGACATAAAGAACTATTGGAACACCCATTTGAGGAAGAAGCTGAAGAGGCTGCAAACTGAAGGTAGCTTGGGAGAAAGGTTTTCAGTCTCAAGGCAAATTCCTAGAGGCCAGTGGGAAAAAAGGCTCCAAACTGATATCCAAATGGCAAAAAGAGCTCTCAGTGAAGCTCTTTCTCCAGAAAAGGCATCTGGATCAAACTCAAATCCTTCAGAGAGTAGTAGTTCCTTGTCTTCCACCAAACCATCTCAATCTTTGTGCTATGCTTCGAGTGCTGAGAACATAGCTCGCATGCTGAAGGGTTGGATGAAAAGCCCACCAAAGTCCTCAAGAACCAACTCATCTGTGACTCAGAACTCCTTCAACAACTTGGTGGCAGCAGGTGCTGATACTGCTTCTAGTGGAGCAAAGGGACTGAACAGTGTTGAATTGTCTGAGGATTTTGAATCCCTTTTTGGGTTTCATCAGTTTTTGGAGTCCTCAAACTCTGATCAGGTCTCTCAGTCCTTTTCTCCAGATGCCACAGTTTTGCAAGATGAAAGCAAACCTGATACTGGTGCAGAAATATTGCCCTTCTCTTTGCTTGAGAAATGGCTTCTTGATGAGGCTGCTTGCCAAGAGAAAGTTGGTTCGGGTGATGCCTAATTTTGTTAGATTGGTTCATTTTATGACATTAAAAACTGGATTCTTTTTAATTCACAAGCCTCAATCTCCTTTTTCCTTTGTTCCTAGAAGTGTATATTTATTATTATTATTATATTATGCTGTATTAGATGTCTTAATTATTGGAAAAACTTGTTTATCTTATGTAAAGTAAGATATTTCCAGGAGATCTCACTTTTTGAATTAATTGTTTTTGTTTTTAGATTATGATATTATAGTAATTGCAGGTTCAGTTGTTGTACCAAGTACAGTTTATCTATGTGTTTTTAGCAAAATTAGTTATTATTGGGTAAACCTTTTATGCTAATTTGGTTAAATAACTTAAATTTATTAGAGTGCAAAAGTCAATAAATGTTATGGACAAGTTTTTTTATTTATAATAATTGCTATAGCTAATTTATGAAGAAAATGTAAGCTTACTGAATTGCAGGCATGAATTGTTATCATTTACAGCATCACAAAAACCAAAAAAAAATGTTACATCAATCATCTCAGAAGTCAAATAAATAAATGGGTGGTTCTAAAAAATAATTTGAAATGGTAATATACTTAAATTATTTTAATCTTAATTAGTTGTGTAAAATCCATGTATATTATATGTATGATCTTAAGTGATTCAAAATATATTACTGATTACTGTAATTGGATCAAATTTAGATCTTATATGTAGCAGTATATTAAATTGTTGCTCATGGAGTAGTTGATTAGAGTTTAGTTTTTATGTTATTAGTGTTCATATTTGTTCATATTTCATGCATCATACCTAGGCAAGTTCTTTCACCTAGGTTATAAGGGTTCAATTTTTTTTTAATTATGTTAGTTTTTACATAATAATTATGCTGTAATTACGTTTATACTGTTTTATGAACATTTTATAAATGTTTAAAATTATATCTATTTTTTTTCAGTTATTATTCTCTTAATTATTAATTTTTTACTGTGTTATATTTATCAATAGTGACACATTTTTAATTCATAATGACATTGACTCAATAATACAAACACTTAGAGTGCTTGCTTATTTAATAAAAGAAAATTTAAAACTTAAATGACTAAAAATTTACCAATATACTAAAAATTAAATCTCTTAGTCCTTCTTCCAGTTAGTTAAAGACTTTTCAACACTTCTATTATCACATGTCCTCAACATTAGATAAATAAGATTCTCAGAAATAAATAATATTTATTTTTATTTGTTTAAAGAATATATATCTAAATAATTATCACAACAAAAAATTTGTCTTAAGCCTCTCATAGTCCCATAACACCAAACCAAGATTGGAGTTGTTCAATTTCTTACGTTAAAAACAGAATGGGAATGACCATATTAATTGTGCCCTTAAATAAATCATATTTATCTAGCCTATCCAACATTATATATGTTGTCAACTAAAACTTAAAGAAAGAATGAGACAAGGTATTCACAAAATTTTGTTTACATGATACAAAAATAGACAACTGTATTAAATATCTACACAGAGTACAAATGTTTTTGTACTACTACCATAAACTGACTCATATAAAAAGAAAAAACTAAAGAGAAAAGAACAACTAAATCTTGTGCATATTTGCAAGTTGACAGGCATAGCTATCTCAAAGAAGGAATCATGTGCCACAAAGTATTATGCATTTAGTATAACATGTGATTTCATCATGTATTTCTTTGTCTAACAGCTCTGCAATGTCATACACGTGTCTACATGAAAAAGATATCTCTCAATAGAAAATTGTTCCACATTTTTTCACCAAATTCCGAGAAGATGAGTAACAAATCAAGGGTTATTGCTATTTGCACTCCTCTGTTTACCTATGGCATTTCTCTTTTGATTTTTGTTTTTCAAAAATTTTCCAAATTGTACACAGCCATGTCAATTTGCCCAAATCTTTTTTGTAACCCAGTATCATCCACTACTATTGTTAACTGGACAAACTACACAGTCCATTTAAGTTCTCATTCATATAAATTTGTACTATTTAAAACCTAGTTGTAGAATTTGCAGTTTTAAACTGCATCTAGTAAAAAAAACTCTCCAAATTATGAGTCTACTTATACTTGAAAAATATATTAATATTCTGTTTTCTTTTCATGTACATAATATATTAATTTGTATTATTTAAACTATAAGTTATATTGATTTGTATCGATAAAATAAGAAAATTTTGTTTTTTTAATGGATTATTGTATTTAATATACCATTCCAATTACCTTTCAACACACATCCATTGTAAGGTCATAAATGTATTCATAACATTATATAAATCACATTAAGCATCTAAGGTCATAAATGTATTCATAAAATTATATAAATCACATTAAGCATCTAGTATATACTATCATTGCATATACATATACATATACAAGAATCTTATTATTCATCATTCTAGCCTAATGTGTAAGTGTACACGTATGCACACACATATAAAAATAAATCTTATAAATCAATACAACAATATTTTACTATAGCACATTACTTGAGTGATCTGCTTTCTCAGATAAGGAAAGTTTTGTTGTTTAAAAATAATTTTAAATACAAGAAGACTAATTTAGTTTCTTTCTCGCTTAAATTCTCACATATTGTTTGAGCGATAACCAATTGAACGTCATCTGAATACTTGACTTGAGTGATAGAAATACCAAACACATTGTTTCATCAATGATTAAATGAACAATTTTTGCTTAAAAGATATCACATAATTATAGTTTCACACATTCTAAAACTTTAAAACTTTATGTTCTACTATCACGTTCCAATACTTGAGTAACCTTTAATCAATTAAGCATCACTCAAATATTACTTTTAATTAATTACTTAAGCAATTGTCTACTTTTTTATTAATATCATTAATCTTAAAATAATATTTCATAAATTAAAAGTCCAACATTCCAATCTTAACACCTGTTACATTTATAATTACTCCAAATCACCAATCCAAATCATCTAATACGATTATCACATTTTCTTACTTTTAAAATCATATTCTGTTCCAACAATTATATATATACGTATTCATATACGAAATACATTTCATATCTTTTTTTCAGTATTCAAAATTAAATTAATTACTAAAATTAACTCTTAATGCATTGTTACATTTCCTTTACCAACCTTAAACTCCAATAATGTTAGAACTACTCAATAATAGATTGTTTATATTTTGAAAGCAGATCGAAAATATATTTTGTCCAAACTTAGGCCATATATACCTTTTAGAATGTATTTTCTAAAGTAATATTTTTGTCAAAAAAAACTTTAATCAAACTTTAATTTAATAACTTATGTAACTCTAAATTAATGAATTTAGTTTTTAATTTGAAAATTATAATTTAGTTTTTTATATTTAACTTAATACTTAATAATATTTTTAACCATCATAAAATTAAAAACTAAAGGACTATACAGTCATATATTTTAAATAATTACAGAACTAACTTTATCAATTCAAAGTACAACAATCAAAACCAAATTTGACTAAAACTCAAGAATAAAAACATATTTTTATCATTTTGTAAATTGATCATATTTAAATTTCATTTTAAATATGCAAACAGGTAAACTCATACTTTTTCTTGCTAACAACCTTACTATTACCTTAATTTCAACTTTAAATGTGATTCAATTGTTTTTTTTTTTTCACTGAAATTGAATTGGACCTTAAGGTTATTAACAAAATTTCTTTTCTTAATTAGAAAGAGATTTCATAAGAAAAATTTAGAGTTAGAAAGGGATTTTTTTTTTCTGAAATATAATTTTGGTTTTTCTATTTTTTTAATATAAAATTAAACGTTTCATTTTTAAATAGAGATATTGTTATCCAAAAATAATTTAGACCTTTAATTTTAATATTTAACTAACAAAATAATTATTTTATTACATCAGATAAAGAGTTTATGAAACAGATATTAGTGCAAAATAAGAGTGTTTACAACATCCTTTTATATCAATTTTTTTTTCTGAAAAGATGGATATAAAAAATTCCGTAATTATTGTGGGATCTTTTACATCCATATATATATTTTATACATCATAACTTGTAATTTTATGAAATTTGATTCCTATCTTAATTTCAATAATAAACTTATATGCAATAATGCATATGTAACTTGAAATATTATATTAAATAAAAATTTGTTAAAAAAATAAAAGCATATTAAAAATATTTACAAATCTATCGCCTTAAAATTGTGAATGTCTTATGAGAATTTACTTATAATTTATATCCAAAATGTCCTGTGTTTCTTGAAATGAAAAATCTAAAAAGACAAATGTTTCAATTTCCTGAAAAAAAACTCATAACGGGCATGCGTTTTCATTTTCACAATTTCCCATGAGGCGTGTGAAGAAGCTTACATGCCGATTTTTGGCCACCCTTATGTCAGTTAAGATGTTAAAGTTTTAATCTCTATCTTTAAATGCATGAAAAACTGTGAAAAAAGAACTCAGAAATTAACGCCAAATTTATGGTTTGGGAAAAAAAATTTATTAGCATTGATGCATGTTTTTGTCAACAAGTTCAGATATAGACAAAAGCTTAGTTATGTATTATCTGTCAATGCAATAAAAGAAGAAACTGTTTTACTTTAAAGTTGGTGGACCACAATATTTTTTTACTATCTTAGCTGGCCATCAAAATTACCACAACTTTAGAACAAAGGTTTCAAACTGAACCAAAGTTGAAACAAAGGTATACAAATATTTACTATTTTACCATCTCTAAATGGAAATGTTTTACATTATATGACTTGCCATAGACATAAAAATTTCTTCTGTTTAATTAAGGATTAATATCGTTTTTGTCTGGTTGGATTTTCTTAATACTTTCTTCTTTTATTTGTAAGGGATGGGTACATTTTGGCTTTTGCCTGAGAGGTCAAGCATACTACACTACTGACTATATATATTAAGTGTTGAAATGTTTATTGTAGTTTTTTTTTTTTCGGGTAAAAGCAAATTACGAAACAGGTAATGATAATATTGTTAAAATTAAATTGAAGAGTGAGTTTATGAGAATTTTATTTTATACATCTTTTGTAAACATAGTTCAATATGGTTGATCAAATTATTTTGAAGTGTGTTGTAATTTATCCAAAAGTATATGATTGTCAATTAAATTTGAAATCAACTATAATTTTAATAACATCAATATATTTTTTTTAAATGGTTTCTGGACTATTTTATCATTTTTTTAATGTATACATATTGAAATTATTAAATTATGTTCAACTAATTTTTGAAATATCCTAAAAAATATTGAACAATAATAAGGAATTTTTAATACTTTTTTATATTTTTAATCACACTTAGATTTATTTAATTAATAATATATAATAAAATTTTAAAAGTGATCATTATATTTTTATTAATTAAATTATTTTGAATTTTTACTTTTAAAGTTTTGAAGGTATATATTTTGATATTTTTTGTATTTCTGTTATCATTTGAATAAAATTATGTTGTTTAAATTAATTTTACTTATTTTTCTTTTTTAGGAATATGTTTTTTTTTTCATTTTTGTTACTATTAGTATAAAATACATATTATTTACTTTACGAAACAAATTTTAGCTTCAAAGGAGTTTCACAACTAAGTAACTTTCCCAAACAATATAACTAAATAACTAATTATATCTTATTTTTAATGTTCTTATATTAAGTTTTACTTTAGAGTAGATTCAAGAAAATAAATATAAAAAAGTTGGACCAAACCTTTTTAAATCATTTTATTGATCGAATATATAAATTTGAACGTATTTTTTTTCTTACTATAGTAAATGATTTTTCTTTCATCAATAATTGTTGATGAGAGAATCACTTAAGATAAAGATGGTAATAATATTAATAAACAAAAATATAAAATAAAGTAAAAGGTGAACTTTAAGTCTAACTCAATTTTATAAAATTGGTTTATAAGATGAGTTTGCATTCATTTATAAATTATTAAAAGACATTCTAATCGATATAAGATCTCTAAGACATCCCTTCAAGCCGAGAGTGTTTAACTCGTGCATGAGACTATGTATTTAAGGGAGACTCGATAGGCCAACAACCTTGCTAGGATAGAAACTGATACCATCTTAAGAAGTTGATTTTAAGCCTAACTCAACCTTAAAAAACCTACTTGTAAGGTGAGATTAACACCAATTTATGAACTATTGAAAGGTCTTATCTCTAGTCGATGTGAGATCTCCAACACATTCCCCTCATGTTGAGACTCCCAACTCGTGTATATATTTCAAGGTGGTTCGATATTAGTGGGTGACCTAATAAGCCTAAACAATTAAGTTTAAATCAATCTTATAAAATTGGCTTGTAAAGTGAGATTTGCACTCACCTATAAATTATTGAAAGGTCTTATTTCTAATCGATTTGAGATCTCCAACAATAAAAATGGTGATGGAACTAATCAACAAAAATATAAAATAAAATAAAGCCAACTAGAACTTAACATTCTTAAATATACCTTATGGAGTCATCTATCTCTTAATTTTATATATATATTCATCAGCATTACATCATTACATACTTTATTACATCATTACATACTTTATATACATCTAGAAAATGCTATTTTGGGATTCAAATCATGACTAAACTTAAGTATATTATTCTCTGACTTGCAATTAGAGGTAGTCAAGCTTAGATTTGAATACTGGTGCTTAGTGCTATTCCATAGGGGTCCAAACTTTTTGCCTAGAATTTCCTGTATTCTACATTCATTGTCTGTGGTTGGTGTTCATATTTTAGTGTAGATGCTCAGGGACTTCAGGCTTCCTTTCTAAACACTAACTGCACCTAGCTATATTTAGAAACCTTAGAAGGGCCCTTCACCTTAGACTCTAAAGGCTTCACACTACATATTACGCTTAAGCTATGAAAGTGCACTTGAGCGACATAAAATTGTAGATACAAAATTTTCCACGATAATATAATATGAATGCATCTTAAACACTTCAATATGAATTCCAACATCAAACCCCAACGTTTTAACACATTACCCACCTCAGTCCCATACACCACTAAGCAAAAGCTCAACCTTCTAAAAACAGGAAAAATAAGTACCAAGAGGGGGCAAGAAAATAGTAAGACAACAGATAAAATGGGAGAGGAAGGTGTTCCAGATGAAAATATTAGGGTAGTATACAAGAGAATTCGATATATATTTTGGGACCGACTTCAAGTATTCGGAATGATCTCTTTAATATGACTTGAAAATCTCTTCTAGATGAATCGTCTTCTCGAACTCAGTTTGTATACTCGGTCTCGGCCTCAACATTTAGTGAACTTCATTAAAAATGTTTTCGAGTCTCAACCTTCTATTGGGATCTCGATTCTCAACCTTTTATATGGACTTGTTTTCACTTCTCTAGTTATGATTTTGGATTTTAGGTTAAGAATGTTATTATAGACTATTCTTGACCTAAAGTCATATATGGTTTCATGACTAGTGTTTGCCAACTATAAAAGACAAAATTAATAAAATATTTTTATTTATGTAAAATGTAAAGTGGATGAATCATAATATTTTGTTCTCATCATATATACCATATTATTAAAATGATATTTTGTGGTAGATCTTTCCTCCCTCCTCTTCTAAGTTTATTAGCAAAATATTTGTTAGAAGAGAGAATATAAAAGTACTTTAACCTATTACATTTTTTATCAACAATAAATTAACGAAAAAAAAAAAGTAAAAGAAGTGTCTCAATCCACACCATCATTTCATATATATCTGTGAATAATTAGACATGATTCCTAAGGAGACATAACAAATTATCAAATTTGATACACATTTACATACATTTTTATAGATTTGACACTTTAAATCATTACATCAATCTTTCAATAAATCATATACGTAAATATGTGTTCTTCCGTTATACCTAAATTTATATTATTCTACTTTATCTTTTCAAAGCAATTTCTCTACTTTATCTTTTCAAAGCAATTTCTCATCATAAAAAATGATATATCTTCTTTCAGATTGTAGAAGTAAAATGAATAAAGATAAAAGAGAAAAGGTGAAAAAAAATGAAACATAAGATATGATATTAACTTCAATATTATAGTATATATTTATTAATAACTTAAATACATTTTTGTCCGTTTTGTAAAAATTCTTTGTCTCTAATAATTTTTTTTATTTTATTTTTAGTCTCGAAAGTTTTATCTAAAACATAAGAAGAGTTTACCGAAAAAGTTAAAAATATATTAAAAACACAAATTTCAATAATTACGAATGACAAACATATTTAATTCTATATTAAATTTTATGTATCAATATATATATATATATATATATTATTAAAATTCATCTTAAGTATAAAGACATCACATAAAATTTATTAAAAAAAAACACAATAAAAACTATCAAGGAACTAGACCAAACTTATATAAATAAATAAAACAAACCTACAAGAATAATATTAAAAAATAAATAAATAAAACTAAGAGAAACTTACATGGTCTATTCCTTAGGTTAAAAACAAAACAATGAAAGAAAGAAAACTAAAAAGTAAGATACACAAACCTCTATTATTTTTTTTTATAATATTCACTCTAACATTTTTTTTAGTAACTTTGGAAGTCTTATTACTTAATTCCCTAGGTTTCTTAGAAGTTTGAATATGTTCTTCCAACTCATCCAAATTATTAAGAAACATTTGTTCCACCCTATCAGAATAGTATTTAGAAACCAACTTATACTTATTTTCAGACTTAGAAGAAAGAACCTAAGTAACCTGCACCTCTCCAACATCAAGCTGCAACTACATAAGACATGAATCAACAACAGTTAAGTATAAACTAGAAAAACTAAAACGAAATCCCTGTAAGGACTAAAACAAAACCCCTAAACTTCCAAACTAGTAACCATTGTGCCTTCAAACTTAACTCTAGCAGAATCACGAGAAGCTATTTAAGTGGTTTTTCCAGCCACTATAGAAAAATTTTTAGGTAACCTATCAAGCCTACAGGGTCATTGGACCGACTCATTATGATCATCCCAGAGCGTGAGTTAGAAGACTCTTCCGCTAAAAGATTCGCTCACCTCTTAGAAACCAAACTATGCACCCTATAAGAAATTTCCTTTCACACATATCTTTTCACACATATCTTTACTACTTGCTAGTTTAGTATTGAATCATTGGTGAGTCTTAGCAAGTTTTGACTATAGTTTTCAACAATGGTGCGATCAACAAGTTTAATAATTAATTTGTATTGGAGTGTTGGTTGGCTATGGAAGATGAAATATTTCTAAAGTCTGTGATCATTGTGGAAAGACATGACATACACGATTGATACATATTATAGAAAACATAACTTTTCAGCTTGGTGTAAGTTTAAAAATCAGATTGCATATTCTAATAATAATGAGTAGAATCACAAAGGTTTAAAGTTAGAAATACATTCTCAACAAATTGGTTTTACTTCTGAGTAATATCAAGCATTGTTAACCCTTTTACAGCTATCTAAATACAATGTCAATGTTTCTAATCAAATCAAATTTATGTTATTCCTTCTAACATGACAATACACGTTAGTAACAATTTTTTTTCTTATTTTAGTTGTTAGGATAGACTTAAAACTTAATAAAACCATTTTTTTCTTTATCTTAGTAGTTAATTTGATAGATTATAAATAGAATTTGAATCTTAACTCCAAACAAAATAATAATAATTTTATTTTAGTATTCAAGAATATTATACACGTAATCAACTAAATAGCCTCTAAAAATATCCAAATTTTCCACTTTAAATTATAAAATCAAGTATTCATATATCTACGAAGGAGTTAAAATTTAATTAAGCAATCTTCCATTTGAAAACATGTAAACAATAATGCTACAAAGTAAAAGTTTAATCACTTTAATTGATAATAAAATCAAATAGTAGAAACCCAGTTGAGAACATAAAAGTTTTAGATACTTAATATAATATTATTCTTTTTATAAAAGCTTAATTAAAAATACTCAAATATAAAAGTTTTTATACTTAATAAAACGAAAATCTTTAATGAAAATTCAACAAAAGTTGATGAGAACTGAAAACTTAATTACCTATATTCTAAATAGCTACTAGTTTTTTTTCATTAAAAAATAATATATCTATTTATTTGGATTTAGTTCACCAGATGTTAATTAGTCATTTAACATGATTTGATTTCACTTCGAAATATTAAAAATCATTTATTTATTTCCTGATTTTTTAATTTAAAAATATTTTTACTTTTTCCATGTCAAAAAGATTTCATGGGTCTTTACATATATTAAAAAGAATAATAAATTAAAATAATTTTATTAAATTAACCCCACACTTTATCAATAATACATTAATTTTATTTCTTACAACATGTTATAATTTATTTGGAGCCAAATTAGAAATAATTTTTTTTTTCATCAAGAGCTGAATCGTTAAATCAATTTATTTCTTTATAAGGTTAAATTTACATTCATTTTCAGACCAAATAAGTAATTTTTTTCAATGAACTCAATCATCCAACCCAAATATATAGAATAAATTTGTTAGGGCTCATTTGCTTGAAAAAAAATGGTAAACTCTATTATTTAACTCAACTCAATTATGTTTTATTGGATTCAATTTAAACTATGTGTAACCCAACCTTAATAATTTATATCCCTAAACCGAAAGACTCTTACCCAATATACCATCTCCACTTTAGCTTTTTTAATCTGATAAAAGGATCCACTTTTCTTATTGATACCCTTTACAAAAAAAAAAAAATATTTAAATTTTATTGCTTTTAATCTTATTATGAATTTTTTCTAGTCCATTGAAACATGAACTAATGTCCCTACAGTATTGCGATGATTAAATACAAATTAGTGAAGTCTAATCTCGGCCATAATCCTTTATCATATGAGTTCTTTTACACAATAAAAATATATTACAAATTACGCCGTTAGATGAATTGCAGGTTAAATTCATATTATGAAATTGTTTCCTGCGCCCACAACAACAAAATAATACTCCCTCGCTTATTAAATATAAAATATTGATGCTTATTATTAAATTTATATGTAATTCTAATATTGTGTGGAATGGCATGAATAGTTAAGCACATATAATTGATCTCAGGTTGAATAGGAGGCCATTTTCTCAATATGATGTAATTTTAACAAATTTCGAAATGAATAAAAAAAATCAATTACTAAAACAGATAAAATTATATCAAATGAACACGGTTTTACTATTATTAGAAGTGTAAATGTAAACTGATCGATAGTAAAGTAATTTTTCTCTATTACGACATATAAACATAATTATTAAACTAAGTAAACTTGTCTTTTTTTTTTTTTTTT
>Ga0209489_107937_pt1 | contig 15164 bp, 8 predicted proteins | sample SiratrowhiteBW_FD_187527 | JGI IMG/M metagenome (GOLD analysis project Ga0209489, IMG submission 187527) | Root nodule microbial communities of legume samples collected from California, USA - Siratro white BW (SPAdes) (version 2) | ecosystem: Host-associated > Plants > Roots > Nodule | place: USA... | reverse complement strand
TATATATATATATATTTGGTTATTTATTATATGTATTTGGTTATTTATCTTGTGATAAGTAGGAACAATATAACTACTATCCAAGAGTTTTGAAAGCATAAACTCAGTTGGGTTGTCATAGCATATCAAAGTGTAAATCAAATTCTAAATGACTTGTTATTGTTTCTGTGAAGGTTGAAGAGTTCTACCCATATTATGTCTTCTTCACCTACGAGCTTATAATCGATTTGGTTATAAATAGGTATAGTAGGAGGATGAGGTCTGGAAGTAAAATGGCAATCATCAGTTTAATTTTTGAGACATTAATTTCAGACATAGTGATTAAGTTTTTTCTTAAAATTCAAGCCAGATGACCACATATGGCCTCATTTGAATGTGAAATAAATGATTTGGCTTTTCCAATAGCAATAAATTATGAGACTAAGAGAATACAACATGAAAATGTTGAGGACCATCATGACACTAAAACTCCCTATATTTTACATGACCAAAAGCCTTCAGAACCAAGCAAAACAACGAGTTGACTTTTTAAGAAAACAAAATCAAAATTTGGATAAAATTTTAGGACATCCAAAATTGATCTCGACTGGAAATTGAAAATTAAATTGGTACCTACCAAATTTTTTAATATTCTTTTTATATCTAACATTTAATAAATATGATGATTTAATCCTGACAATTATTCTGTAATTTGATAAGCTGTATACTAACATATCTACAAATATTTAACTAACACGATTATATGTTAACGATATTCATTCAAGATTTCATACCCTAGAAAATAGTTATGAAATAAAAACTAAACCAAAATTTAATTTTAGAGATAAATAAGATAATACCTATTTTTTTAACAGAAGAGTTGTTTAAGTAAATAAAAGATAATTATTTACTTTTTATTTTTATAGCAATCACCAACTCTCTCTCCCTAAAAAATATTTTGTTTTATTCTAATAAAAACTACCAACTCTCTCTAAGATATTCTATCTCTCTAAGAAGATATTATATTTTATTCTAATAAAAATCACCAATTATCTCTAAGAAGATATTTTATCTCTCTAAAAAGATATTCTGTTTTATTCTAATAAAACTACCAAATCTCTCTCTCTCTCTTTAAAAAGATATACAATTTCGTTCTTATGAAAACCACCATCTCTCAAACAAATCTCTTTAAAATTTCTACCTTCTCTCTAGATTTGTGATCTCAGATTATCAGATTGACAATCAGAAGACACCTTTAGATTCCTAGCGTTGAGTAGATCAAGAGTGTCCGATTAGATTCTTGAACAGAGTTAGGTTGCTTGTGATTTTAGGGTTTTGAGTATCTCTACTCTATAGAGGTAAGGGAAGCTAGTTGCATGTATTTATTTATAAATGTTTGTCTCCTTTAAAATAGAAATTTATTTAAAGTGATATACTTGCTAAGGAAAGCTCGTTTGATTGTTTTTTTTATAAATATTGTAATTATTTATTTTATTAAATATGAATTGGATGGAATGAATGTTTATGTATGGTATGATGTAATATCAATGTTTGTGAATGATGTGGTGTGTGATCGAGACACAGTATCTTCAGGAAAGGAGATACCCGTGTTGAGATTATTAAGATGTGCATTGTTTGGGGATTCTAAGGAGGTATCCTGACTCTACTGGTACATTGGATTCATATAGATGAAGTTGACCAGTTGGTGAAGAGTCGAAGGAGGTTCATATGGTCCTGTCCGAGGTTTGAAATATGAACCCGATCGAAGTAGGATATATAGATTAACCCTGTGCATATGGGGTCCAAGGTTTGAAATATGAGCCCGATCAGAATAAACTATTCGGAACAGTTAGGTGGTATATGACAGGTGCACACCTCTTGATGTCTAACTCAATGCACGGGTCTTCCGGAAGTAGAGAGTCTAGTGTCTTTATTTGTGAGTCAGTGTATGTATGATGTGAGATGAATTATGAAAGATTGAATTGTTGTTGTTTTGTTTGAGATAGAAATCCAATTTATGAAAATATATATTGTTTTAAAAACTCTCTAGCTTACCCTTCTTTATGTGTGTTGTTTGTTTTGTTTTTAAAACTGCGATAATTATGTATATTACACGGGAGCAGAGAATTCGACAGGTGGTGTGAGTCCCAGTAAATTGTGATGGAGAAACTTCATTTTATTTTATTTGTAATTTTACAAAGATATTTTATTAAATCTTATGTGGAGAAGTATAATTTGAAATACATGATGAATGTATGAATTATTATATTCAAATTTATTATATAATTTTTTTATGCAATAAAATTTCTATTATATGAAAAATATGGGATGTTACACGTAAAAAAATATGAATATTAAACAAAATTTTGAGATGCCGTTAGAGCTAACAAAAGCTTATATTTTGTTGTCTTTTTATCAGTGTTCTAGATTTTCTCTCATACCCGATTTAGTGTTCATTTAAAATATTACCTTTTTCTTTACCAGTTTTCGAGATCAATCCACCTTTCAAAACACTCCAATAAATGTACTTAATTTTATAACATAAAAGTACATAAGTAACATAAATTTATTAGTATGCAACAACAAACATATATGTAATAGAAGTATGACATTATTAATTCGCATATATTAACAAAAATGTTTAAACTATTTCAAAAAATTAAATGTAACCAAATATACTATTATTTTCATTAAATTATTTTATATATTTTTCCTCTTCAGTGATAATAAAAAAAAATTATTCCTATAAGAATTTATATAAACCATAGATTAGATCCAAATTACACTTAATCATTAGATGAAATTTGCGAGAAAAAGGTTGTTTGGCTTATTAGCATTAACTACCTTGATACAACCTTTTCTTGTACCTCTTGGTAGTCCTGATATCATTTTCGTCTATATATAACAAAGATTAGTTAAGAGATCATTATCAGTTAAGAGATAATCAATCTCTTAACTTCCTTTTATCATGTTACATAGAACTCTATTTTTTTCTACTTTACAACTTATTAATGACTTGGGCAGTACTCAAATTCAAGACATACGATTGGCTATTTTCATTCATGTGATTTGGGGCATATGCAAAATGAAATTTTTTCAAAAGTTTTATGATCCAATTCATACTCTTTCTATTAAGAATCTTATTATAGCAGGCGTTGTGGTTCGTAATCTCTCTACAAAGGTGATGGATAATAATATAAATGAGTTTGTTGTTTTGTTTTAAAGACGTTTAATATCAATGTTCTTGTTAGCAAAGCTCCTAAAATTTTTATGGTTGTATAGTTGGTGAAAAACCTATGTTAAATGCAAGGTGGACGGGGCACGTCATGGAAAATTAAATAAATCTTACACCTCCTAAATTTTTATTAAGGAGATATGAAGAGAAGTTACAAAATGACCATTATATCTTTAATAAAAAATTAAATAAATTTTACACCTTTTAAATTCTGGACTGTATAATGCAAAATATAAAAATTGTATTTTAAATTATACAATTCAAAATATAATTTTTTATTTTTGATTTCATAATCTAAAAAGGGTATTTTCACTATTTTAAAAAAATATGATATTGCAGGAGGAAGTCATGAAGGTGCAGGAAGAATGCGTCAACCTAATATTGTCCTTTGGTGCTATAAAGGAAGATGGAAATATTGTCTGGCCATGATTGAGTGCTTAAATTTAAAAATAGTTTGATATACCTTAGTATGGATTTCATTGATTATATGAGTTTTAGTTTAGTCTCCATGTTTATATCTTTTTTGTTGTTGTTTTTTTAATAATAAATATCATCTAGGGGCAGATCATTGCTGAGGTATAAAGTATCAATTTAGTAGAGATGCCATACTCTTACAGTAATGCTATCTTGATTGATACCTTTATATAAAATAATATACATTGAATACAATTTACAAGTGTACTGTACATAATGTACATAATGTAATTTGGACTACAAAACTTATGAAGAAATAGACAGATGTAGGAAAGAAACTTGGAGAACTCTAGAAGGGAAAAGGTAAAATCAAAACTTGTTACGAAGAAAAAAATCTTAAATTGTTGTCGGCAATCTATTGAGTTTACCGAAAATGACGTGTTGTGTTGATGTTGGGATGTCATACATGTCAAATTTGTTGTCCAATACAATCAAACGTACTTCTTCTCTTCCGCCTGCAAAATACGCGTTAAGAATTATTAAATGTTTGAAATGGTAGTTTATTTCCACACACAAAAGCAGCATGAAAGTACCAAGAAATGCCATCAAAGACATTTGGATTTTGAAAGCCTAAAATAGAGGTCTTTAATTTCTCCAACAACAAACTAGTACAAGTAACATGGAGCAATGCTTTGACTTGAGGAGAAGCAACTAACTAAATTTACTAGAAGCAACATGTTACTGATTTGTTTTATGCAGTTTCAAACAATCCCATTATGAAATCATTCAGATTAGCTAGTTTTGCTCAAACATAATCATCACCAAGCTTCTAAAATAAATATCAAATCAGCATGGAACAAGAATTTGAAAAGTCACAGCTTATTATACAAGAATTGCATCATTAAGAGTTCTCACCAAACTCAGTGTCAAACCATTTTTTCCACGATCTCCAGAATTCTCTTGCCGTGATCTTTGGCACGGACGATATAATCTTCTAATAAACTCCTGTACATGATTATAGATGCTGCATATGATCATGTCAAATAAAGGTTAGACTTCATTGATGTGACTGTTCAGATAATAAACTATCTCAGGGAATATCCTCACAGGTCAAAAAGAATTATTTCCACATCTCCCAATTTCCCTATTTCCTATTGTTAGAATCTTGTAGATTTTAGAGTCTTATGCATATAGTAACTAACGAAATTAGGATCAATTATATTGATTTTATATTTATGTTAATTAGCCTAAAATAGGGTAACTAATTATTCTGTAATTTTTTTTCTCCCCTATAAATTGAATAGCACGAATGTGGTCTAAACACATAATTCATGTGTCTTCCCAACATAGTATCAAGAGTCTAACCAGAAGGGAATCCTAATTTGTGCTTTCCTTATAGACTCACTACGCATAGGTTTACACTTTTTAGAAAGCGTATATGATTTAGGGCAGCTCATTCGATAAGCTTCCCAACAAGTCTTTTTGTGACCAGACTTGCCCTACTATGTTTGTTCAGCATATGTATTCCTCCTACTAGTAACTATTCTTAGGCTTGACCATCTCAACTAAAGAAGAAAGTGTAGAACTGACTGGTCTAGATGGAGTAAAATTAATGTTCAACTTTGTGGGGTTATCAAGTATTCAACCATCACAGGACCAACATTTTACTTGAAATGTCATCTTATGTTCTTTCCTTTTGAAAACAGAATAGTGTACCTTAGTCGATGCCTATTGCAGGCTGTGAAGAAGGCAACAAACCCATAGACTATGCTCTTTAGAGCACGGAAAATCTGGAAAAGGAAAAAGAAAAATATACCAAATCAGGATAGTCTTCAGTGAAACCACTGATAACCAAAATAGTATTGAAATGCCATCTTACAACCTGGGAAAAAAGATCATTCCAAAGAGTTCGCCACATGGATACTTCAGAGGCACTCACTGTGGCACTCACTGAGGCTTCAGACGCTGCAAACTGAAAAATGCTACTAACAAACTGCCACATGCTGCCAAGTGTATTACAAATGTACGAACATGTGGAAGGCACAAAACTGAATATCATCAAGACGAGACGAACAGGAGCATATAGTAATTCCCAGAGAACCCAAAATAAAGGATATAAGACACATGTAGCTGCAGTATATTTAAAAAAAGTAAATGGAGGCAGTTAGTTCAGATGATAATTTATGTTGCAAAAACCAAGTATAAACTTAAACTTAACAAATAACATACAGTACCAGAAAACTAAAACATATAATGACTTACCAATGCTCCAAACAACGTTGAAGACAAACCAAAACGGTGAAAAGAGTAGCTCCAGTACATTTCCCACTATATCAAAAGATGTATCAACTACGAGCCAAATGACAGAAAAGATGCTTTCAGCTATTTCAAACAAAAACTTCAAGGTTGGGAGGAGAAATCCAAAAATCTCCACCAATGATTCTGCAAGAGGTTGAACAAGAACTGAAAAGAATGACCGCGTAGCATGTGAAAAGGCAAGAAACCACCTAACAGCCTTTTGGAAGTTATGTAGAAACAGCATTGTCCCTAAGTATTTGACCCTTGAAACCATCTCCCAAGTTTCAATCCAATCAAGAAGAGGCCCACATATACGAGATGCAGTTGCCTTAAGAACAGGAACATTTTTGTATAAATCATAGAATCCAATGAGAACAGTAACAAATGATATCAAAACATATAAAAGTCTTGCAAGTGGGCACATCCAAGGACGGTAAAGATTGCATAACACTGGATATGACTGAAGGAAGATGACCCAAGATGGAAGACCAGCCTCCAACAAAGTAAGCAATCGCAGATCAGATACAATGACTTCCCTTAATTTAAATGGGAGGTCGTGATCATCAAACCTAAATAACAGTAGAACATCACTATATTGTGTTGCTTTAACTGCATCATCTTGAGTGGTTTCAACTGAATCATCTTGAATGGCTTCAGCTGTATCATCAGAAAAGCAGCTAGAGGTCTGAGAGTAATCCAATGAGTCATCGATTTCAGCTGCAGAGTAGCTATCACTTTCAACTCCAGCACTAAAGGAATTCATTAATTTTCTTCTCTTATTAGGTCCAGAAGGAGGAGGTGTGTGAAGCATCTCTGTTGTCTCTTCTGGATCATCAGAATATACTGCAACATTGATACCTGACCTGTCTTCAACAGTGACATCTCTGCAGACACTATCATTATCGTCATCGTCATCATCAATGGATACATCACCAGAAAAATCTTCACTAGCATCATAAAATATTTCCCCTGTTCAAGTTGCAGAGAAAGAAGTAATGTTCATTGAAAAATCATTGGTTCAGAATTTAAAGAATTTCTATAGGCTTTGGTTTCTATAATGTAAGTTAGAATGTGATACCTTTTACAATTAGGCTACGTGTGCTAGAAGTTGAGAGCGACAACAAAACAAGGGTTTATAAAAAGAATGAAAAGGATGAAACACGGGGTATAAAGGGTTGTGATATGAGTTTAAAAAGCCAGGAATGGAAAAGGTTAAAAGCTTTTGATATAAGTTCCATAACCCCAGCCCACAAAAGGAAAAAGAAGATTGGATGCTTAGAGGGAAGATTAAGTGGGGATTAGATCCTTCCCTTCCCCCTTTATTTCCTAAATTTTATAAAACCATTCAAACAAGGTAATATCTCTGCATACACAGGGTCCTATTATCAACACAATCTAAGTTTTATACAGCAATTTTCTATCAGATCAGTGAGTGCATGTGCAAGAGATGCATGCATGCATGTCTTCCTACATATAAGTATATTTCTACTTGCATGAAATACAAATAGGTGCGTGCATCTCTTCATACATTACTATATTTCTACTCACATGAAATACGAACGCTACAGTCATCAAGGCTATTCCTAAATTCATATGCATTATGCACACTAGGTAAGAAAGAAATTATGAGAATCCAAATCACCACCTGAGGCAGAATCCAGGTGTCCTTTTAGAAGCATCTGTTCAGAAGTGGTTCCTGAAAACCATGAAGACATGCAGCTTGCAGCTTGAGCAATACTGTCAAATTCCCATCTTTTCATCAGTTTAGCTTCTATAGCCAGTGATGTATCAGTCTGCAAAACAAATGAAATAAATCAATAAATGATATGATATAGAATCCACTGAGAAAATAACAAGAAACATGCCAAAGAGATCCAGTACCTGAAGCTCATTATAGTAGTTGATACCACGAACACTAGTCCATGCAACTTCAAATACGATAAAACCATAGAGGGTTCTATGAAGCTCACTGCTCAATTGTAAAGAATTCCTTAAGTTTTTCACAGGCAACAAAGCTCTCTTCTTTGACAACACCAGTGCTTCAATCAATGAGAACCATCTCATAAACTTCTTTGGATTGCTTGAGCTTGATTGAGGACAAACTTCCTTGCCTTCCTTTCTCTCTCTGCGAGCTTTGGAATATGCAAAGGGAGATAGCCTTGACTGCAAAAACATAAAAAAAATATATATATAATTCTTATTCTAAGACAACAACTACTTGAAAATCTCTTTAAATAATTGTTTTTACTAACCTTAGTAACCATTAATTGCCAAATGTGTATGCCCCGTGAACCAAGGTCACTCAACCATGGTCTGTTGTCAACCAAAATATACATTTTTTTGCTATCATTTGCAAGGAAAAGGCTAAGATCTGCAAAATAAGATTGCAAGTCTCTGCAGGATACACATCACAAAGAAGAAATGTTAGAAAAACACAAACACAAAACAACTCTGCTAACCCAGCATAGTCAATCAATTCAAATACAGCAGATAACAACCACCCAGCTGTGACAGAAATTTTGTTGGCTAGCCGAAGAAATATTTTAAATGGTAAATCATCAAGTTGCTGTAACTAAAGGTTGAGTAGAATCAATAACAGTTGCACTTCCACATTTTCCAATTGTCCCACACGATATATTATACAAGATAATGTAAAAAGTGACTTGCAATATGACAAACTACACGCAGTAAGAACTGAAAACTAAATAAAGACCATTGCCAAAAACGCTCCTGACCCATTGCATGTTCAGAAACCAGAAAAATGGTTCAATTCATCAATTTTTAACTGATTTTAATCAATGCAGGTAAACTGGCAACAGAGTTCAGAACATCACCATATTTCTCTTTAAGATAGCACGGTTACCATTTGCAGATATTGACTATAAAACAGCATCAGTGAACTCAAATTTCATATACAAATTTATTCAAAAAAAGTAAAAAGACGCACAAAAGAACAACAAAATTTAATTCAAAAATGCAAAAGAGGGGGTGGAAGTAATAATTTTTTCTCAGAAATAATAATTAAGAGGGAAGAAAAAGAAACGCAGCATGCATCATCAAATAAAATCCAACCCCTTTCACAAACAAATAAACACATTCAATCCAGTATCAATTTAACACAAACCGTGATCACACATCATCAGAGCTAATCATGAATACGAAAAAGAAAGAAAGAAAGAAAGCATACCCAATTTGCAAACTCGTGAGAGGAAAAATGCAGCGTCCATCGTCACCTTTCCCCATTAAGATAAACAACACCCTCGAACCCCTTCTTATCACCAGAACCTTCTTCTCCAAATTTCCCACTAGCACCTGCTCCAATTTCCAAACCCAAAAGAACAAAAAGAAAAAACAAACATAAACACCATTAATTCTCCACAATCATTCACTCAACTTCCCTCAAAAGAAAAAAAAGAGGCGTAGAAAGAGAACCAGAGAAATGGGTGTTCCATGAAAACGAACAAGAACGAGAGGCAATGGAACCCGGAGCGAGTAACTTCATAACAAAGAATATAAAAGAGAAGGAAAAAAACAAAAAAAACAAAAGAGTTAAAGGTTGGGAGAAGAGTGCATGTATGCGGTTTGGAACCAATTTTTCTGATGCCGATTAATTTTGTAATCAAGTTGGTTCATCATAGAGAGAGAAGAAGAAGAAGAAGAGAGAGAAAGTTCTTGAACACAACATGGGCACGTTCCTTGTGTTTTTTACTTTTTTTTTTTTTTTTTTTTTTTTTTTTTTTTTTTTTTTGTTAGTGCTGTTATTAAAAACCTTAAAAATAGGAAGAGGACGAGAATTTAGTGCTTTTGTTTGGATATTATGGGTTTTCACACTTGGCGTGTTATTCGGACAGATTTGGGCTGCATCAATATTAATTCTATAGCCATCAAAAACATTTATGATTCCCAGGGATAGTAAATTATGTATATAATTAGGAAATTACTTTTAACATCTATTAAAAATATGCATGATTAACTTATTAATATTTATTAATGAATAGAAATTAGTGGAGGCTAAAAGTAATTTCCCCAAAGAGAATATAATTTACTTATCCTTATATAATTGAGGGATCTAATCCTTTTGCAAACAACTTTTTATAGTAACTTTTTATAATTTTGTGACAAGTATTAGAATAAGATTCTCGATTTTTTTACAAAGTCAAAAAATTAATGTGAAAACAAATACCATCAACGACAGATTCGATAAATAGGAGAAAATGATATTAAAAAAGTGAAATAAATGTTACTTGATGAAATGAAAAATAAAATTGAAAGATAAAACTATTTAGATTGAAAATGAAGAAAATTGAGACATTCTTTTTAAGGTGATTTGAAAGAAAAATCACCTCATCCATATCAAATAATATATATTCTTTCTTTTACCTTATTTTTTCTATATAATTGATGTATATATAACATATACTATATATTATTATATAAATGTATTTATATTACTAATTATTATTTTAATAATTTTATTATATTATATAATTATAACCAATTAAATTATGCGTTTTTAAAATCCGAGTTAAGTTTAAAAGAAGTTCATTACCTTCATGTAATTTTTATTATTTATATTACAATATTTATCACTTAATGTATGATATTTAACCTATAAAAAAGATATCAAATTTATCTTTGATAAAAATAAATAAATTCCCACACATCACTTTTCACAATAACTATACAAAAACGCAGCATATGTATTTACATGTGTATATTATTAAAATATATCTAATTTTATTATTTTATTATTTTTACGAGTAATAATTAAAAGATAATAAAATAATACAATTTAAATGTGTGTGTATATATATATATATATATTTATAAAAAATAGTATTAAAAAATTATGTAACCGTAATTTTTAAAAATAATGATATAGATATTGTTGTATAATTATAATAATGATGATTAAAATAATTTTTTTAATATAAAATATCTATATCAAAAGTTTAAGATAATATTAAAAATAATATAAGAAATTAAAACTCTAAAAGAATAGAAAAACTGATATATATATATATATATATATATATATATATATATATATATATATAGTCATTAATTTGATATAACTATTTTTTAAAAAGTAATAATTTAAAATTTAGTTTATATATTTTTGTATTTTTTAAACGGTTAACTAAATAAAAATCGTGACCAATTAGAAATCATGAGAAGAAAATATTAAATATAAAAAAAGTAGTATAAAAAACAGAATGTTTTTTTTAATATAAGTTACTTTCTTATATAATAAATGCAAAAATTGTATTAGAAACAAGAAAAAAACTATAGTTAATTAATTATGCTTAGTTACATAATTAATTATGTTATTTACCTAATATAATAAATTATATTTATTTGCATACTCCATTTTTTTTTTCTTGGATCCTAGGTTATAGAAGTGCAGGACATAATGGAAGGATAGAGAAGTTAATTTATCTATATTATTCCTTAGTCTTCCTTCTTAAATATGTGAGGAAATTACTGTATCATGCATTTACCATTACATTGTTGATTATTATACATATTCAATGCAACTAAGTTTATTTACTTATTTTTCTTTTTAGCACTAATTCACACCTAGCAAACAAAGACAAAAGATTTCTATTCTATTTGATATAGTACTTATTCATTAATTTACAATAGTCACATATCTTGTGAGATTAGCTTTAATAAACTGTATCATATTTAGTATTTAATACCTTATATGATTTAAAAGAAAATTATTAAAATAAAACTAAATTAAAAATGATTTTAAAGTAATTTTACTCTCATTTAAGTGAAATTAGTTTTCTTAAACATATATTAACAATATTATTCTTTTTAGTGTCTTTTATAAAATATTATATCTGTAAATATTACTATAAAAATAATTGTTGCCATTCTATTTTTACGACGATTAATTGTTATACTTTTAACACCTTTTATTTTAAATATAATTAATTTTTAATTTATATGTTTGGAAAACTATTTTGTGTTATTTATGGGGAAGCGAGAAGGAGTTATATGAAGTGGGAGGACGTGGGAAGCGGATTATTGTGGGTCCCACAGTAATTATTGGATTGAATGATTAAGAGGAGAATAATAATGCTTCACGTTATTTTGTATTTTTATCTAATAAATTCCACACTTAGCTTTGGATTTGGTGCCATAGGAATATTTTTTCAAATGGAACAGCTTAGATCATCTCTGTCATAAAATTATTATACTAGTTTTTATGTTTTTCATTTTTAAATGAAAAATAAATAAATTACATTTTTAAGTTTTTCGTTTTTAAAGTCAATCAAGGAAATTACACAAGTTTACATAAGTGCATCTTTTTCTGTTGTTTTTTCTGTTGTTTAGTATGTTTTATGATTGAAAATGAAATAGGAAAATTATGAAGAGTACAGAAAATACAGAAACAAGAGTTCTAAAAATTGGATTAATGTTATAAAAAATTTTAGACATATAGGAAAAATCTAAGAAGTAATATTGTGAAATCGAAATACATTTAGGTAGAATTAATTTTGAAAAGAGTATATTTATTAACAAACGAAATATTTTAATTAAATTTTTTTATTTGTACAAAAAATTTGAAAAGCTTAAAATATATAACAAAATATCAATATTTTTGAGAGACTATTTTTTGGAGAAAAAGAAGTTAAAATGCTTGAATAACAAGATGCAATGGAACAAAGATATCGAACAAATGAAAACAATTAAAAATATTCAAAAGTAAACATAGTCGCAATTAAAAACATTTAAGATAGTTAAATTCATGATTAAAATGAAAGAAAAAAGTTCTGAATAAGTGAATCGTATAAAATATGAAAAATCTACAAACTCTAGTTTAAAAAAAATTGTAACTTTCAAAATTATTAAAAACTTAAAAGTTAAGAAAATGATAACGGTAATATTGTGAAAAAAACTGAAAATAGTATATGAATATTTAAGTTAAAAAAATATATTTAATAATAAATTTAATTGTTTGAATGATGTGTTTCTTTCTATATGAAAAATTGAAAACCCTAAAATGTAAAAATTTGATTTGTAACGGAATAAATTTATGGGATGTTGGAAGTAGAATTAAAATATTTGAAAAACAAGTCAAAACCCAAAAAAGGATGGGTTTAATTGTATTTTGAATTTTTTAAAAAATTTTAGCAATGTAAGTTGATAAAAAGTAGTGAGACAATATTTTTTGAGTTGACATTGCAATCATTTTTAAAGATTTTTTTGCAAATATTTTTTTATTCATTAAATCTTTAATAATATGCAATGAATAAGAATAAGAGAAGTAGAAAGTACTTTTTGTAGTGAGTTTGTCTAACAATGCAAACTATATTCAGTTCTTAATTAACTAATTGAATTTCACTCTTTCACACACAAATTATTGACACAAGTTACAAACTGAGTATTATTGAAATGCAATCACTTCTAACTAAAGATTAAAGTATTATTTGAACACTCAACCACTTATTTATAAAAATCTCAAGTATTGTTTGAACATAATCACTTATGACTAAAAACCTAAGTATTATTTGGACTTTAGCTAAGAGTAGCTAACCTAGTAACTATTGTTTTGGATAACAACAACTCTTGGCTAAGCAAAGTTTGTGTAAAGAAGAGATCACAAAGGTTATAAGAGTTTGCTTATTAGAAATTGTTAGGGCCTTATAACGTATACAACTATATGCATTCTCTTCTAATTTGTTATATGAACACAATAATATTCTTATATAAAGCTTTTAATGTCATAGAAAGATTTCAACAACGTTTTGACACTTGATAATTAAATAATTTTATATCTTCTTCTTCAAAGGATAAATTTATATAGAGCTTGGAAGAATGAGCTGCTACAAATATCCTTTTGACCGTTGAGAGCTTCATCATCTTTTGTCTCACAAGTTTTTGCATGTAGAGGTGTATTGAATGTGTTCATGTAGCATTAAATGTCAATCTCCTATTCAAGCAACATCGATTGTAGAGAAGCAAATATTTGAACTAGAGTTGACATAGACTTGTGTCAGGATTCTTGTTGAAATAAAACAACCTTAACTCGTATCTCAAGAAATATTGATGTAGATTTATATTTTAAGCATAAGATCATGTGGATAGACAGAAGATGAAGACATTCATTCCAACATACCAATAAACTTAAAGAATGTTTTTGTTACGTAAAATGTAAGCTTAAAGAATGTAGTACAATGTAAGCTTAAGATTTGTGTACACTTAACATCTAATGAAATTTTTTCACTTATTAAACGAAGTGAAAATTGTAAGGTGTTGCATAATTTATTAAAAAAACAATTATGTCTTGTATGATCTACTCACTTTCATAATTCAATATATTTCAGACAAAGCTTCTTCATGTTTACTTTGTTGTGACAAACACTTAATGAACATTATAAGGATGTTGAACTTTTTCTTTAACAAAATATTTGTAAAGCATGGTACAGTGGAACATAGGTATTGCCAAAATAAAAAGTAAAAAATATAGAATAACAGATATTATTGTAGTTTTTTCGAAAAATTGTTTCTCTATGTAAGATTCATGATTGAAAGAAAATGAAACTTTTTTGAAGGAGTAACTAGTTAAACCATACAAAATATAGAAACAAGAGTTCTAAAATTTGATTAACTTGAAGTGTTATATAACATGTTAGGAATAGAAAAAACCTAAAAAGGAACCTTGAAATAAAAATATATTTAGCAGGAATTAATCACAATAAAAACTTATATTTATTAAAAAACAAAATATTTCAATAGCTTTTTTATTTATACGAAAATTTGAAAAGTTTAAAAAAATATAACATATCAATATTTTCAAAATACATTGATGTTAGAGTACACTTTGTAGAGATATTATTGAATTTAGAGAAGTCAAGATTATGAAAGTACCTTCAAACGAAAATCCTGATATATGTCTATAAAATTCTTACCAAAATAAAAATTTAAACATTGTTTGAAGTGGATTAATAATTATGATTAGATAAAGAAAAATGATGTAGAAGTTCTTCTATGATTTCGAGTTAAAAGGTAAAAAATAGCAAAATGTTAACTTTAAATCATCATAGTCTTATAAAGAATATAAAAAAAACTCTCCATTAGAAAACATATAACAACTTTAAGTTTAGTTATATCATCTTTTGTCAACAATGCTATTCCATCTGGAATGTTTTAATGATTTTTTTTCCCTTAATTATATATATATATATATATATATATATATATATATATATATATATATATTTTT